>Ga0335075_10000215_pt1 | contig 110005 bp, 114 predicted proteins | sample Lox_Sample_24_FD_206723 | JGI IMG/M metagenome (GOLD analysis project Ga0335075, IMG submission 206723) | Soil microbial communities from Loxahatchee National Wildlife Refuge, Florida, United States - Lox_Sample_2.4 | ecosystem: Environmental > Terrestrial > Soil > Wetlands | place: USA... | reverse complement strand
CGGGAACGCCAGTTCGGGCGTTCCGTAGCGAATAAAACCGAGCGAACGCTCACTCGCAACTCACGAATAACCCAATGGCGGAAAGGAACTGCCACCCAAACTCAATTTTTCAGCGGCCTGCTAGGAGAACCCCACAGAAATCCAAGAAAAATGCCAAACCCGAACGCCGCAAACAAAGACACAAATCGAATCATCAGCATCCGCCTTGTTGATGACACTCGTTGTTAGCATCTTCATTGGCCGAATTCAGAACGTTCTGTTGAAAGTGTGCTGCTTGCTGTGCGGTCGGTACAGAAGGGTCATAAATCTGGCCGTTCATGTGCAGAAATTCTTCCATATATCCTTGATTCGTGTATGCATGGATCTCATCGCGCAGAAACTCACCTCGACTGAACTTCTTCGAAGAAGTTAGGTTGTCGACCAACCCCTCGAAGCGACTTGTGAAATGAAGTTTTATGGCGCTCGCTAACGCGGCGCTCTGAGCATTGTCTTCTGCATGAGTGCCCTCGTGTGCCAAAGTGATCGCGTAAAAGTCGGGTGCAAAAGCTATGTTATGAGTGAGGGCACTGTTGCTATTAAACGTTATCGTAGACCCTCCACCGTTAGGGCCTAAACCATTCGGCGTGGTTTTTGCACCTACAAAGCCTGCGGACGTCGCAGGCCCGAGATCACCGGATGTGATAATAATGCCGTCATTATCCCCAGCAGTGCCCAGTGCTGCTGACACTCCCTGGAGCGCAAACATGCCTGGATTGTCGATATCGGATGCCGCCTCTCGAAGTTGAAACGCAGCGAAGTTGACGCTGAAGCAGAAATAAGCCGTTCCCTCGCAATCGTCGTGACCTGTCGGGTCAGTCAAAGTGAGCGGGTTATTCACCGTATAGCTGTAAAGGTTCAAACTTTGCGGACTACTTAGCTTTGCGTAAGGAATGGGTTCTGGAAACGACGACCAGTCCGGGGAGATGAAGCGGCCCATGCTTGATGTGAAATACCTAGCCCCGAAATTATCGAGGTTCGACTCGCTGTCGCGTTCTTTGCCGGTGAACTTGTAGTGCGAATCGCAAGTATCGACGTAGGGCCGCTCGCCGCCGAAGGGAGTGAAGTCGGCGTTGTAACAGAGTGTTGCGGTTGTGCTGCCGTAGGGAACTTCGGCTGTTACGCGAGACGTTCCTAGGCTGTCTGACAAGTAATAAAAGACGTTGCCGGAGGTATCGACGCGAGCGATGCGGCGGCTGCCCAAGTACACGTACTCGTTCGTGACGTTGCCGCTCAGGTCCGTCTCATCGAGCACGTTGCCGTCCGGCCCATACCAGTACAGCGTCCCGCTCGATTTCTCGATGCGCTTGCCGTCGCCATCGTACGTGTAGTTCACGCCCACAGTCGATTTGAGTTGGTTCTCGGCGTTGTAGGCGTACGTGGAGGCCGGGCAGGCCGATTCGCCGAGCAGGTTCCCGGCTGCGTCGTAGCAAAAGCTCGAAATTTGGTTGTCCGCGGTCACCGATTGGCTCAGCGAATCTTGCGTACAGCCATTGTAGCTCGTGTTGGCAACTCCGATGCTAGTGAGGTTGCCCCAAGCCCCGCCCACCGTACTGTTGTTGTCGTAAAAGAAGGACTCTCCCCAGCAATGGGATGGGCTCGTCGAATACGTGGAGGTAGTTTCGCCCGTGATGATTCGATTCAATGCATCGTAGAAGAACCCCTGCGACCGCGTCCCGTCAATGTTGTTCGTGATGCCGTTCACGTTGCTGTTGTCGGTCGTGCTGGTTTGGCACACGCCACTTTCCCAGTTCGTGAAGCAATATTGCAGGTCGATCAAGTTTCCCGTTTGTCCCAATCCTGGGCACCCGCTTTGATACGTTATGACGCCCGCGTTCGCTTGGATATTGAGAGGCTGCTGGCGGCTGTTGAACGTTTCCGCGCTAGTAATCGCTGAGCCGTAGTCCTCCCAGCAGGGAGCGCCGTTGGCCGCATAGTGAATCGCGTTTGCGTAATCGACACTCGTGGATGCGTCCACCGCAGAGACGGGCCTATCTGCGGCGTTCTGGGTGTAATCGATAGTGCGACCGCTGGGGTATCGAATGGACAGCGTACCGCCGAGCAGGTCGTCCTGGGAGAGCGAGTATTCGGTGGCATTACCTGCGGTGTTAGTGCGCTGGTCTTCGGTCTCCCAGCCAACACCAGAATTGATTCCGTAACTAACTGCGCCGCAGACCCGTTCCCGCCGAAGACCCCGCAATTTCCGCCGTTCTCCGCGCCTCGCTGAGTCTCCCGGCGCGTTCTTATGGAAAGTCAGCCGGTCCCACGCGGACTGGAATTATCCGCGTTCCTACGATTCCGTTCAAAGCATCTTGGCCACGATGCACGATCATTTGGCGGATTCCAAGGATTTCATTCAGAGCGGAGCGCACGCGGCCCGCAGACCGCCTGAATTCGTTCACCCTTCCACGAGATTTGTGAACTTTCCTGTGCTTTCCATCGGAGAATTCGATGTGATACCTGTTAATCGTTGGCTGCGTCTCCTCGGCGCGGAGTCGAGGGATGTGGCCCTTGCGGTGCTTCCATTTGTTCAGACGTTTTTCCAACTCCATGAGCCTGTGTTTCGACCTCGGAAAGATATGCGTTCGAGGATTCTCATCGATTTGAGCTAGCGGGCCTTTCCGATGTTGTTGCCGAAGCCTGCCCGTTTGTTTCGTAATGTCGCTCGCGAAGTAGAGGGTTTGTTTAGTGCCGGGTGCCTCTGTGCTGAACTGATAGTTTTTTGCCGTGAACAGGTTCTTGATTTCGGGAAGCCTAAACTTCAGGGCCTCCCGATTTCTCCGAATGGCTTCTTTGAAAATGCCTTTATTCTTAAAACGATGGGAAATTTGTGATTTATGCCACGCTCCCAGAATCTGGCAAGCACAATTGTCCCGTTCCCATTCAGAGATTAGCTTGATTGCGGTTTCCGGCCTTTCCTTTTTGTTGTCGATAGAAATAGTCATTCAAGGTTCCCTCGAATGTGGTTCTGCTGGCCTGATGAAAACTGCGTTGCCGTTTTCCGCCCGACTGACTCAGGAGAAATCAGTCGCGGTTTGCGCGCCAGTAAAACGTGCCGCGAAGTTCTTTTGGGGCTTCATCCCACTCTTTGCCGTGGTATTTAAAAAAGACGAATTCATCGTTCGGAAATTCGGAACAGAGAACCTGCCGTTGGAGCCAGCCAATCTGAAAACCTGCCTCTTGTTCAGGATTTTGAAATTCCAAGTCTTCGCAGGCTTGGTAAAGTGGCTGAAAGGGAGTATCGATCCAACTACCTGCGACTTTCCAGTTCGAAGCAAAGAAGGATTGGCGTTCGTGTGTTAGCGAATCTGCCCACTCTCTGATTTTTTGCCGCATGGCTTGTACGTGCCGGTCGTTGATTCGTTGAAGGATTACATTCAACTGCTGAAAGTTTTCTTCGGGAATTTCATACAGATGATCCTTTCCGAATTCTCGCAACATGGTCTTTTCTTCCTCCTCCATGGTGTGCAGCCATCATCGGTCAGAGTCGAACTGGGCACGGAAACACTTCAGCGTCGCCCTCGAATTGCAAACGAATTTCTGCCACGACGACAGCTAAGACGCGGCGTATATCTGAGGTGACCGGCACGGAGTAAAATGCTCCATGGCACAAGCGAGCACTAAATGGACCGCTGCCGCGCTAGCGACGATTTCCGTGGTAGCGGAACCCGGTTTACGCCTGAACTGTGCAAATGCTGAAGCGAAATTCGCCGAACGTCCGGTAACCTGTACCCGCGTTCTTATCGAAGATTTTGAGCGGTTCCGGCAACCGTGCAGTTCGCTTGCCGAGCTGTACTTTCCTCCACATGCCCACTCGGGCGGGGCCGGGAGCGACGAGCCAACCACGAGTGCGCCGATTACCGCGAGCGGAAACGTCAGCAACGTATCTGTCGGAATGGTTTCTTTCACTTCATACTCAACGAAACGGGCTTAGGCGTCGCGACCGAGATTTCGGCCTCAAGTGACTGCACCAGAACTGTGCAGCCTGTGGCTATTCTGCGACCAATTTGCTCAAAAAGCTGCATACGTGCTCCAACGAGCGCCAACTGAATTCCAGTTTTTTCAGCAGCTTAGATTGATGGCAAAGAAGTTGCAAGAATTGCGGTTTTCGCCCCTCAAGCTGGTGCGTCTGCCAGTTCCGCCACTCCCGCATGGCCCGATCGATGGGGCGAGGAAATTGTAACAGAAGCCGTTATTTGTGAGCAGGCGCGCTTTGCGCTGGCACTGACTTAGAACTCGCCGGAGCCTTAGCCGGGGTAGTAGGCGGCGCGGTCTGAGTGGGCGCATTCGTATTTTCCAGCAGCGAACCGATCGCCGCCGCGTTCGGACCCGCGCGCTTCACGGACAGCGCCATGGAAGTCATCATGAACACGATCGCACACCAAGTGGTGGCGCGAGAAAGAAACGTGGCCGCGCCGCGAGGTCCGAAGGCCGTCTGGCTGCCTGCGCCGCCAAACGCACCAGCCAAGTCCGCCGCCGTGCCGCTCTGCAGCATCACGACGATGACCAGCAAAAAGCAGACCAATACGTGCAAGGTGACCAGCATGATCGTCCATCGCCAGCCCAGCGCGACGAGCCCGAAGCCCACGAGTATCGATACGCCCCATTTACCCCACGATGGCATTTCTAAATCCTACCTTGCGGCGGCGACGAATCGCGCGCCCCTAAGAGTAATTTACGATCGATGCGAACGACTTCGGGTCCAAACTTGCGCCGCCTACCAGAGCGCCGTCGATATCCGGCTGCGCCATCAATCCCTTGATGTTGTCCGGCTTCACGCTGCCGCCGTAGAGTATCCGGAGTGCGGAGGCTATCTCAGGCGTGAAGCGGTTGGCGGCTAATTCCCGAAGGTACCGGTGAGCTTCGGCCGCGATTTCCGGCGTCGCCGTGCGCCCCGTGCCAATCGCCCACACTGGCTCATACGCAATAAGAATACGCGAGAATTCCTCGGGGGTCAACGCGCCCAGGCCGCCCTCAAATTGACGCTTGAGAACCGTTTGGGTCTGGTTCGATTCGCGTTCGGCCAGCAATTCTCCCACGCAGACGATAGGCGCCAATTTCGTATCCAGGGCGGCCTTGGTTTTGCGCTTCACCCACTCATCCGTCTCGCCGAAATATTGGCGGCGTTCGGAATGTCCGACGATCACGTACGAACAGCCGGATTCCGCCAACATTGGGCCCGAGACTTCCCCGGTAAATGCGCCTTCCTTTTCCCAGTGAAGATCCTGGCCGCTGATGGCGACTTTGCTGCCTTGCGCCGCTTCCACTGACGGGCAGATGGAGGTAAATGGAGGCGCGATCACGATGTCGCAGTGTTTCGTCCCGGCGACCAGAGGGAGGAAGGCGCTGAAGAAGCCGAGCGTCTGCGCCCGCGTCTTGTACATCTTCCAGTTGCCAGCGATGACCGGGCGTCGCACTCTTGTATCCGTCACTTGGCCGGCTTGCCGGTGAGCGCTTCCACGCCGGGAAGCTTTTCGCCGGCGAGAAATTCCAGCGATGCGCCGCCGCCGGTGGAGATGTGGGAGATTTGATCCGCCACGCCAGCGTGCTCAACGGCGGCAACGGAGTCGCCGCCGCCGATGATCGAGGTAGCGCCGGACCTGGTGGCTGCGGCCACGGCGCGGGCTACGCCGAGAGTGCCATTGGCGAAAGCCGGCCTTTCGAACATGCCCATCGGTCCGTTCCATACGATGGTGCGCGCCTTGGCGATCTCGTTGCTAAATAGCTCGACGCTTTTCGGACCGATATCGAGGCCCATCCAGCCTTCTGGCGTGGCGTCGATTGCCACTGTTTTCGTGGTGGGCGAATCCGGCGACTCGGCGACCACGTGATCGACGGGAAGCAGCAGCTTGAAATTGCGTTTGCGCGCATCTTCCAGCAGTCCTTTGGCGAGGTCGAGTTTGTCGTCTTCGACCAGCGACTTCCCCACCGGCGTACCCTGCGATTTCAGGAAGGTGTAGGCCATCGCGCCACCGATGAGCATGGCGTCGGCTAGCTTCATGAGATTCTGCACCACTTCGATTTTGTCGGAAACTTTCGCGCCGCCGAGCACAGACACGAACGGCCGCTCGGGATTCGAAATCGCTTTGCCGAGATAGGCGAGCTCTTTTTCCATCAGCAGCCCGGCAGCGGCTTGCTTCACATATTTCGTAATTCCCACCACGGAGGCATGCGCGCGATGCGCAGAGCCAAAGGCATCACACACGAACAGCCCGTCGCAAAGAGCCGCCAGTTTCTCGGCGAACCCCATCTCGTTTTTCTCTTCCTCGGGATGAAAGCGGACGTTTTCGAGCAGCAGCACTTCCCCGTTGCGCAGCGCCTTGCTTTTCTCCTCGGCGTCCGCGCCCACGCAATCGGACGCGAAAACCACGTCTTTGCCGAGCAATTCTTTCAGCCGCGCGGCCACCGGCTGCAAGCTGTATTTCGCATCGACTTTGCCTTTCGGCCGGCCGAGATGCGAAGCGAGCACCAGCCGCGCGCCGCGGTCAATCGCAAGCCGCAGCGTCGGCAGCGTTTCGCGGATGCGTGTGTCGTCTGAAACTGCTCCCTTATCGAGCGGCACGTTGAAATCGACGCGAATAAAAACGCGCTTTCCGGAAAGATCCAGGTCGCGAATCGATAGCTTGTTCATGTCCGTTAATCCGTGTGGCGCGTCAGGATTTCGCGGCCATGAATTTGATTAGGTCGACGCAGCGGCACGAGTAAGCCCACTCGTTGTCGTACCATGCCAGCACTTTGACGCAGTTGTTGCCCACCACCCGCGTGGACTTAGCATCGAGAATCGAAGAGTTGGGATTTCCGCGGAAATCGATGGACACCAGTTCCTCTTCTTCATATTGAAGAATGCCCTTCAGCGGCCCTTCGGCGGCTGACTTCATCGCCGCGTTCACGCTTTCGGCGGTGGCGGGCTTTTCAGTGATGACTGTCAGATCGACGACGCTCACATTCGGCGTTGGCACGCGCATGGCGTAACCGTCGAGCTTCCCCTTCAACGCAGGAATCACCAGATGCAGAGCCTTCGCGGCGCCAGTGGAAGTAGGAATCATCGAAAGAGCCGCGGCACGCGCGCGGCGCAGATCTTTGTGCGGCAGATCGAGCAGCTTTTGGTCGTTGGTGTAGGAGTGAATGGTGGTCATGCTGCCCACGCTGATGCCGAAGGAGTCCTGCAGCACCTTAGCAACCGGCGCAAGGCAATTGGTCGTGCAAGAAGCGTTGGAAACCACGTCGTGCTTCGCGGGATCGTAGGTCTTCTCGTTCACGCCGAGAACGATGGTGTGGTCGGGATCGGTGGCCGGCGCCGAGATGAGCACCTTTTTCACCGGCCCGCGAATGTGCTTGCGCGCGTCAGAGCCCTTGGTGAAAAGGCCGGTGGACTCGACAACGAATGTTGCTCCAATGGAAGCCCAATCGATTTCAGCGGGATCCTTGGTCCGGAAGACTTTAAAACTCTTGCCATCAACGGAGATCGAATCGTCGGTATGCGCAACTTTATTTGGCAAATTTCCGAGGATGGAATCGTATTTCAGCAGGTGCGCCAGAGTCTTGGAGTCGGTAATGTCGTTCACGCCAACTATGTCGATCCCAGAATCGCCCATGGCGGCGCGATAGATGTTTCTGCCGATACGTCCAAAGCCGTTGATGCCAACTTTGACTGCCATTTGTCCTCCGGAAAATTGGCGCGGGAAACGATCCTCGCGAGATTGGCGTGCGAGACTGAACTGACCTAGCCGATGCTAGAAGCCGTGGAGGGAAATGTCAACGAGCGTCCATCGAGGCGTCTTCCATAGCGTACCGCTTTACGCGAATGACGTTGTCACCAACAAACGTAACGAAAGTGGAAGGAGACGGAGGCAGGCCGTAAATCCAATCGACCGTTTCACGGCCCTCGGCGTCCCACTGCCGGACTTTCTTGTCCGGCAGGCCCATGGCCGCGATTACCATTTCCTGATTCATTCCGACGACTGCTTGGTGCTGCTTGATGCCGTTCTGAAACTTCGGGGGCAAGGTGTCGACCCAATTCACCGCAGCCGAGTGTTTCGAGAAATCGAGGAACGGCGCCAGGTCCTGCTTTAGCGCGTCGGCGCTAATGTTGGGAACGTCTTGGTGCCCGAAGTAGACGATCAACACGCCGCCCGTGGGTTGCTGCGGGTTGGGGTTTGGATCGGGCGTCGCTATATTGCCCATGCCGACCTGCAGGTGCTGCCGCCAATCGAAATGCTTGCGGCCGCCGCCGTTGATTTCCACTCGAATTGTGTGCGCGTCGAAATCGAGGCGCGTGATTTGCACGGAATCGCCGGGATTGGCAACGGTGCCGTTGAGCCGCAGGGCATCGCTCAAATCTTGCGGATCGATCGGCTTGTTCAGCGTTATTTTGAAACCCTTGCGGCCGGCGGGAATGGCGCGAACCGCTTTGGCGAATTCGCCATCGACGTAGCGAACCAGGAGAATTTCCGTACCGGCAGTCAGGCGGCCAGAAGGTCCGGCGGTTTGCGCGGAGGGTGAAACCGAAGAGGTTTGCGGGACAACCGCCTGGGGAGCGGCGCTCGCGCAGTCCGCACTTATCAGAAGCCCGCTGAAAACGAGGGCTGCGGTCAGCGCGAAAGCGGCTCGCAAACTCATGGCACGCTCGACCAGTCTAGTTTTTACCTACAACGGATCAATCCGTTCTTTACAGCACCCTGGTATCGGGGAAATATACTACTTTCTTCTTCGGTTGTGAACTGCGGCCGCAAACGCCTCCCACACCCGGAGGTTCCCTCGATACTCGCGCAGCATGCGCTCCGGATGAAATTGCAGGCCCACCAGAAAATCAGCGCGCGGATCGAAGTAGGCCTCCACCAGTCCGTCAGGCGCGTGGGCCATGGGGTGCAGGCGGCGCGCCAAACGACGGATTCCCTGATGATGGTAGCTATTCACCCGCAGCGTCTTGCGGCCGTACCAACGGGCGAGCGGAGTTCCGGGGACTACCTGGATGGGATGGCGGTAGACATCGTAGCGGCGAGGATGAATGTGGCGCAGGCGCGAGCGCTTCTCTTTCTTGACATCGCCGTAAAGCAGGCCGCCGCAAGCGACGTTCACGAGTTGAGATCCGCGGCAAATTCCGAGCACCGGAACCTTGCCTCGGAGGGCATGGCGGAGCAAGTGCAGCTCCACTTCGTCCTTCAGTGGATGCGTCTTCTCCAGATACTCAAAATTCTCTTTTTGCGCGGCATAGCGTTTCGGCTCGATGTCTTCGCCCTCGACAAGAAGCAGCCCGTCCATTTGGCGCATGTATTGAGGGAGGCAGGCGAGCACGCCGTCGATGACCGGAACGACGAGGGGCAAGATTTTCAGTCGAAGGAGAAGCTGCAGATGGAGTTCGCCCACGTAATCGACGTTGCGGATGCCGCGCGGCGTCTGGCGGGTGGTAACCAGCACGACTGGGCGGCTCATTCGGTCAGCGTCCTCAGGGCTTCGATTAGGCGTGCGTCTTTTTCCCGGCCCTGCGAGGCAACGCGAATATGGTAGGCGTCCATGCCGAGCTTGTTGGAGCAGTCGCGGACGTACATGCCGTGCTCGGTCAACAGGCGCGATTGAAGCTCGGTGGCCGTCATCCCATTGCACACTTTGAACAGCACGAAATTGGCGCCGGTGGAATAGACGTCGATTCGAGGAATGGTTCCTAGCGCGTCATAAAGCGCGCGGACGTCGGCGATCAGGCGCCTGCGGCCTTCGTGATATGCGGCATCGGTAGCCGGCAATAGCGCAAGGAAGTATTGCGCCAGCGTGTTGAGGTTCCAAGTGGGCATGAAACGGCGCAGGCGATTCAGCACGTAGAGGTTCGAGCTGTAGCAATATCCCAGGCGCAGTCCGGGCACGCCGCAATGTTTGCTCATGCTGCGAACGAGCAGCAGATTGGAATAGCGCTCGGCAATGGGAAGAAGGCTCGGGATGGGGTCGCCGGCGAAGTCGATGAACGATTCGTCGACAATCACGAGCTCGAGATCCTTTACGCGGCGAAGGAAATCTTCCATTTCGTCAAACGGGAAAAACTGGCCGGTGGGATTCCCGGGGTTGATGATCAGCAGCGCCTTCAGATTGCGGGCATGCACCCACGCGAGATAGTCGTCCAAATTCAATTCGTAGCGCTTGTGCGGATCGAGCGCGTAGAGCTCGGCGTCGCGCAGGTCTTTCAATTTCTCGATGTACTCGCCGAAGGTGGGAACCGGCACGGCAACGCGGTCTATCAAGGTCATATTGAGCAGCGCGATCAATTCCGTAGCGCCGTTGCCAATGATTAGGTGCTCGGGATCGACGCGGAGGACGGCCGCAAGGTTCTGCTGGCTGAGCAGCGGATTGCTGGACGGATACGACTTGATCAGATTGGGCAGATTGCGCTGCAAGTCGGCGAGCATTTCCGGCGTGGGGTAATAGGGATTGGCGATGAAACAAAAGTCGATAATATCTTTGGCTCGTTCGTAGCCGACCAAATCGGCTAGTGCGGGTGAATGAGAAGTTTCGTAGAAGAGGTGGCGGCGAAGTTCCGCCGCGGAATCGGCCGAAGCGCGATCGGCGGAGAGCGAGCTTTTCATGCAGGGAACCCAGATTGAAAAGTTCGGAGCATTTTGTGAGTCAAAGAGAAGGTGAAGAAACCGAACGTACGCGCCGGTGCGAATGTGTATCGATCTGCAAGAGCCGCAGAGCTTTGGTTAAAGCAACTTAGAGGAGATTTAAACCGAACGTATATCGATCTGGATTGGACGCCGAATCTCTTCCGGGGGCCTACCGGGCTTTCCCGGCGAGCGATGCGACCGGGTTCGGTCAAAACCAGCACACTGCAACCATGTTAGTACGAACCGGCGGGAATTCAAGCGAAACAAGACGGGGTGGAAACTCGGGCAACGAGGACGATGCGCAGCCGCAGCGTCTGCCAACAAAACACCGCGTAGTGAACGCCGCACCCGGCTCCGGCCCTAAGGTTTGCCGGATCGTATGGTGCGCTGCTAGGGAGAGAAGCTGTACATCGCGAAAGGGCGATCAAATATAGCTGAGAAACTCGCCGTGAAGCTGACTGGCCGATTGCGTTGGTGGCCCTAAAGCGGACGAGGTTGCGTATCCGGCCCGAGAGCATGCTCGGCATTGTAAGAATGCCTTTGAAAGCGATTACACTAGGTAACAATGTGATAGTCTTACTTTAGCCGCAGCGAAGCGCACCCGCGTATGTTCGCAAGCGAGGCGGGGGTTACGTAGCGCCGTACGGTCCTCAGTAGCAACTAACACTTCTGACAAGCTGGCAAAGCGGGCGAGGAAGTTGTGAGGAAGACGCAAAGCATTCGAGCGGTCATAGCCGACGACCACTTGATGGTGCGAGAAGGCCTGACTGTTGTGCTGGAGCGCATTCCTGGAATGTCGGTGGTGGCCCAGGCGCGCAGTTGGACGGAAGCGATTCCGGCAATCGACCGATGCTCGCCGGATATCGCGCTGCTCGACGTGCGCATGCCGGGAGTGGAAGCGGCGGAGGGCGTGGCGATTCTGCGGCAGAGGCATCCAAAATTGCGAATCGTGCTGATCTCCGCATTCGATTTCGATGAAGACATCTACGGCGTCATCCGCGCGGGGGCGAACGGATTCATGGTGAAGAGCTGCACGGCCGATGAAATCCCAGTTTGCGTCCGCGCCGTGCTGCAAGGTAAAAGGTGGCTGCCATCGGGTCCCGCGGCAAAGCTGGCCGAGCGGTTACAAGCGCCAGAGCTGACGGCCCGGCAAACCGAGATTCTGCGAATGGTCACCGAAGGCAAGACCAACAAGGAAGTGGCGGCGGCGCTGACTATCACCGAAGGCACAGTGAAGGTGCAGATGAACCACATCTTTCACAAGCTCGGCGTGAGTAATCGAACGGAAGCTGTGACGCGCGCGATGCAGCGCGGGCTTGTACGCCTGAGAAAATACGCATAGCGCGCCGCTACTCCCCTGCAAGCCCGCGTTTCGTCGTCACACCACCGGAACTTGCGCGGCGGAGGACGGTGCTGCTCAACGCTCACCGAGGATGCGCTCGGCTTCGGAGAGCAGTTCGGCGCTCGGCGCTGACTTGGCCACGAAGCCGTCGATACCGAAGCGCAGCACCTCATCGCGAATCGCTTCCGAGTCGTGGATGGTGAACATCAAGAGTTTCGTCGACGGGCTGCTTTGGCGGATTTCCGCTGCTGCATCGACACCGTTTTTCACCGGCATGATCATTTCAAGAACCACCAGGTCGGGATTGTAGCTTTTGGATTTTTCGACTGCTTCCTGACCGTCAGCGGCTTCGGCAACTACGTCCCAGCCTACTTTTTCAAAGAGCGAACGGATGACGGCGCGCATTTGATCGTGAGGTTCTACAACCAGGACGCGATGGCTCATCAGGGCAGTCTTATCCTCTCCGCGGTGTAAACCGGAGAGGACGGTCCGCACACACCGACGCAAAACCTGAGGTCTTCAAGTTGGGTCGCTTGAGGGCGGGGGATGCGACCCGGCGAGAATCTAGCACGCCAAAAAGCACCGCGCAATACGGGTGACCTGACATTCAAAGATGGTAAACGTTATTGCGAATGCAAACATAGCAGGACCGACCTGGCCGCCCAGGTGAAAGCGTCAAAATTTGAGTGGAAGCTGCGGGGAACGCGAGAACCGGGGAACGGGGACGGTGGTTTCGAGGATGGTTTTGTTTTCGTGCGAATAGAGGATCACGTCGCCCCCGAAAGCGCGCACGCGTTCGCGCATGCCGGCGATGCCCACGCCAGCCAGCTCGGGCGCAAGACCGCCAGATTCGAACGACGGGAGCGATGCGCCTTCGTTGATCACTCGAAGGGTGGCCATCCCGGAGGCAACGTTCATGCGGACTTCGGCGCTCTGGCTGCGCGAGTGGCGCTGGACGTTGGTAAGACCTTCCTGCACCACGCGAAACACAGCCATCTCCCAGTCGTCGGGCATTCGTGGCAGAGAATTCGGCATTTCGGAAACGATACGAATGCCGCTGCGGCGGGAAAATCCTTCGATGAAAACACGCAGCGCGGGCAGCAGCCCAAGTGCGTCGAGTACCGGAGGATGCAAGAGGTATGAAAACGTGCGAATTTCTTGCAGACTTTGCCGCGCCAACGACATGGTCCTGGCGAGCGCGCCGCAGGCCCTCTCGCTAAGCGCGGCAGCCTCTTCCTGCACGGATTCAAGATCCAACAGAAGCACGGACAAGCTTTGGGCGACGGTATCGTGGAGTTCGCGGGCCAGCCGGCGGCGTTCTTCGTCCTGAAGCTTGGTGAGCTTGAGCGAAAGCGAGCGATGGTGGATGGCGTAGCCGAGTTCGCGGCTAAGAATGTGGATCACTTCGACCAACAACGAGTCTTGATGCGCAGGGCGGTTGGAGAAAAACTCCGAGACGGCGCTCACTTCGTTGCCAATCACGATAGGAACGGCAAAGGCCGACTTCAAGTGCAGGTCGCGAATGCCGGGTTTCTGGAACTGGGGCTGGGAATCCAGATCGTCGAAAACTTGCGGAGAGCGGGCAGCAGCGATGCGAGAAAAAAATTCTTCAGGAAGCGATAGGCGATCGGGACAGCTTCGAACCTGGTCGTATTCTTTGTGAGCATCCACGTGCCAGACATCCGTGCAACCCGCCAAGCCGGCCAGATCTTTCGAGAGCACTCGCACATGGGCAACCGGCAAATGAGCCACGCGAGAGAGCCGGCGAAGCCATCCGTCGAATTCGCGCTTGAGGCTGGGCTCGGAGAACGTGGACCTTCCGACGACGCGCAAAAGCTTTTCGACGTTCTGCGGTTCGGTCGAGCCATTCTGCGGTTGGTGATTTGCGGGGTGGAGGCAAATGGTGACCAAACCGGCTTGCGACCCGAAAAGTGAAACCATGCGGGCCCGAATGGTAGCAGGAATCAACCGGCCGGATTTGTGGACGCAGATTGTGTGGGCTGAAGCGATCCGCTTGCTATCCCACACGGACCGAAAAAATTTCATAATGTCGTTTTCGTCAGCGAAGATCCTGCGAGGGCTGGAGGAGCGGAGTTCTTTTTTGGAGTATCCGAGACGATTCGCCATTTGAGCGTTTGCGTCGATGACGCGTTCGCCGCGGTCGCCGAGGACCAAAACGACATCCAGCGAAACCTTGAAGAGTTCCCTCACCATACGATCTTTCCCCAGCATGGCGAGATTCACCGCATCGGCGGGATCGCCCACGCCTTTGCGGCTCGTGGAAGAATGAGGTTGCGAAGATGGTGAAGGAGTGCTCATCGTTCGTCCGACATACAAAGCCCCGCGATGGCCGTGAGAACTTCAATCTATAAGCAGATTGGTTAATGTGCACATTAAGAAATTAAGGAGCTTATTTGATTACCAAGAAAGATAACATTTCCGAGAATCCCACGCCAAGGTATTCAACAGAAACAACGTCCCGGCATTCAACTCTACTACGATGGGATGCGGACCGAGCTCCGCGAGACGCAAAGCTTACGCCCTCGGCACCGAGATGCGTCATGAATGCTGTGAGCGCCGCCACAGATCACGCAACACTTCACTCAGGATGGCCACACCGGCCCGGCGGCCGCCACAAATCGAGCGAAGCAGCACCCCAGTAGCGACCAAACGTCAGAATATAGGCATCGGTATGTTGACGTAAAGGCATCGAAAGATATACGGCGCGGCGTAACTTCGGATTGCTTGCAATATCCGAGCTGCCGACATAGGGTGCCATCGAAACAGCCCAGGTAGCTCCCCTTCCAGCTCGGTGCAAACGTCGATTCCCCAGTGGATGATCGATGCGAGGGCGGCGAGCAAGCGAGCCTCAGCGAATTCCGGAGCAAATCCGCTCGTGTTTTCCAGGGGGCGGCAATCCTTGATTCGCGCTGCGCGGCGGTGTCATAATTCCGGCGCATCCAGGCATCGATCCACGCGGGCGAGACGCGATCGCAGTGCAGTACAGATCCGCTTCGGATAGGGTTTGTTTCGGACATGCACGAGCGGTGGAAACGCGTACTGATTGCCGTGGTGTTGGGATTGGTAGTCGCGGGAGCAAGCGCTCTTCTCGACATGGAATTGGACCGGCTGGGAATCCGGCCAGCGGCAACGTTGTTGGACAACGCGACGGTGGGACTCGTTGCTGGATGGTGCGCCTACGCGTGGGCTTCTTTCATGGAAGAGCGAAATTCGCGAGTGGTATTCGAAGAAAAGCTGCGGCACGAAGGAATGCTGCAAGAGCGCGCTCGGCTAGCGCGGGAAATTCACGACACGCTGGCGCAGGGATTCGCGGGCATGATTATCAATCTCGAAGCGCAGCAACAGTTGTTGGAGGATAAGCCGGAAGCTCAAAAGCTGGGCGACCGCGCTCTCCGAATCGGGCAACAGAGTCTGGCGGAGGCAAGATCGCTACTGAGGGGATTGCGGCCTCCGGCCGATCCGGGTAAAACGCTGGGCGAAGCGGTGCAGCAGATGCTCGAAATGCTGACGGGCGGCACGAACGTGCGAACGAAGTGCTGGATAGACCCGGTGGCCGACGATCTGCCCCCGTCCACTCAGTGGGAAGTGGTGCGAATTATCCGCGAGGCGGTGCACAACGTCGTGAAGCACGCGGACGCCAGCGAGCTGCGGGTCAGGCTGCACGCGACCGGCGGGCAAGTGCGGCTGTGCGTCGAAGACGACGGGCGCGGATTCGATCCGGACAAGCCGCGCGAAGGGTTCGGCCTAACCGGCATGCGCGAAAGAACCAAGAATGCGGGAGGACTCTGGTGGGTGTACACTCTACCCAGTCAGGGAACCCAGATTGTTGCCGTCATCCCATTTGCCGTGGATATCTGACAACCGATCGGGAGCCAGTCATGAGCGAGGGCAATTCGATCCGTGTAGTAATCGCAGACGATCATACGGTGGTCCGCGAAGGCTTGAGCACCATGATCAATCGAAGCACGGATATGTGCGTGGTAGCGGAAGCCGCGCAATGGCCAGAGGCGGTGGAAAAGGTGTTGGCGCACCATCCTGACGTGGCTCTGCTGGATGTGCGCATGCCGGGCATGAGCGCGGCAGAAGGCGTGGCGGCGATCCGTAAAGCGTGCCCCGAGGTGGGCGTGGTGATGCTCTCCGCGTTTGACGCCGAGGAAGACGTGTATGGAGTGATGCAGGCTGGCGCGAGCGGATTCATGCTCAAGAATTGCAGCGGAGCGGAGCTGCGCGAGTGCATCCGCATCGTTTGCGGTGGCGGCACTTTGTTGGCTCCTGGTCCGGCGGCCAAGCTCGCAGAACGGATTCAAGCCCCGGAACTCACGTTGCGGCAAGCCGAGATTTTGCAGCTACTTGCCGAAGGGCGCACCAATAAAGAGATCGGCGAAGTGCTCAAGATTACGGAAGGAACCGTGAAGCTACATGTAAACCGGATCTTCTACAAACTGGGCGTGCGGAGCCGCGCCGCAGCGGCCACAAAAGCTCTCCAGCGCGGTTTGGCGCGCTTCTCAAAGACGGCGTAAGGCAGTATTTTTCTGTCACTTGCAATATACCAGTACGAACCCCGTATATCCCACTTCGGGTAAACCTCATAAGTAATCATCAGGTAAAGAGCTAATTGTTTGAAAATGAGGGGTTTTTTATATTGATCGTGGCCGGGGTACCGCTCACCGCCAGTTCCTTCCCCTACCCACGCGCTGAACAGCGGCCCCGGCCAAATTTTTTAAAGCCGTGCTGACCTCGAATTCGACTTTGGTGAAGTAGCCGAAACGAGAGAGCAGAGGCGCTGACGGCGCACTCAAGCCATCGTTTCCGTAAAGGCTTCACAGTCGGTGAGATGCGGGCCGACAACGGGGGAGCAGTTTATGGATTTGCCGGAAGCAGGAGTGCTGTTCGTGGGTGAATATCCGGCGCTGAGCGCGTCGGTTGCCCACGTACTCAAATCGCTCGGATGTGAGTGCCGTTACGCTGCGACGTGCGAGCAGGCGTTGGCCACATTGCAGCAGCGAAGGTTTCGGTTGGTGTTGAGCAAGGCGAAACTGTTAGATGGCAACGCGCGGGAGCTGGTTCCCGGGGTGGAAGCGGCCCGGGGATGGCTGTTCCTTTCGTTCCCGGTGGAGGATGGCTGCTGGTGGATACCGGTCATGGAAGAGGGCCGCTTGTGCATGGAGGCAGTGGCGCTGCACTCGAGGGAATTCAGCAAGGCGGTGGTAAAGATTTTGAAGGCCGCGCCGGCCGCCATTTCGCACGACAAGGTGCACGAAATCGGCGCGGGTTTAGGAGTGCGCGCCGCGTATGCGACCGGAGGTTACTGAGCGAGAGACGCGTTGCCCGCCAACTGACGAGACGGCGCGCCGCTCCCGCAGCAACAAAAATTAAAACGCAGGATGCCATGGAGGCGAACGTGAATCCGCAGGAAGACATGATCATGCGTGCACGCCAGGGAGACCGCGAGGCCCTGGCGCAAGTGTACCGCTCGTATCGTGAAAATGTGTACCGAATCTGTTTGAGGATGGTGCGCAACCCGAGCGACGCGGAGGATCTTACGCAAGAGACGTTCCTGCGAGTGATCAATAAAATCCACACCTTTCGAGGAGATTCCCAGTTCAGCACGTGGCTCTACCGCGTGACCAAAAACGTGGCGCTGATGCAGCTGAGAAAGCCAAGATTCGCCACGCTGGATTCGGACGATTCGCGCGACCGCGATGAACTGATCGAAATCGCGAATCGGACGTCGCCGCCGGAAGCGGAAGCGCATGCCACCGACGGAGTGCTGCTGGAAACGGCCATCGAGCAGCTGCCCTCCGGATACGGAAAAGTGCTGGTGCTGCACGACGTTTACGGATACCGGCACACGGAGATTAGCAAGATGACCGGCATCACCGCCAACAACTCGAAATCGCGGCTCTGCCGCGCTCGCCGGATGCTACGAGGCGTGCTGCAGAGCCCGATGCCGCCACTCTCAATGCCGCCACCCTCCAGCGTGCCGTACGAGGGCCAAATGGCCGCGAATATGTAGGGCGCCAAGGGGCTCGCGCGCTGCGTAAGAATCGTGGGTGCGCTGGGCTTTCGAAACAGGAGTCAGCCATGGAATATTCATTTTCGAAGGTGCTTCTGCTAGGAGAAGATCCCAGCGGCTCGTCCTATTTGCGCTGGCAGCTCGAAAATCGCGGATGCCACTGCTGGTTCGCGCATTCCACGACGGAAGCTGTGGCCCTCTATCAAGAGCACACATTCGATCTGATTCTGAGCACCGCGCCGATTTCCAAGCGCGACGCAATACTGCCGCTACTTGCCAGCAGCGGCTGCAAGATTTTCCATTGCCGCCCGGACGAAGACAGCTCCTGGTGGATGCCGATCACGACGGACGATCAGAGAGTTGCGAGCGGGCCGGGCATGAGGCCCAGCGAGTTTCTGGAAATGCTCGATAAGATGCTGGCGCAGCGCCGAACGAGGAGCATTCCTCCGCAGCGGCAGATCCCGCCACCCCAAATTCAAGAACGCGCATTCAAGGCAGCTTCGTAGCGCGCCGGAGCCGGATTTCGATTCGCGACTTCCGCCGCCGCATTCTTCACCGCGTGGCCGGTGGCCCTGTTTGTCGCGGCGCGTAGGCTTCCCTGAAGATCTTGTTCCCTCCCGCGCAGTTTCGTTCCCATTTTTCTGAGCTTTCAGGATTCACCCGCGCCCCGCTTGCGCGCGGTCACGGTGAATGATAGAGAAGTTGCGACAAAATCGATGCTTCTCGCAGGGTAACCCGTGAGCACGGTGCCGACGTACAAATCCTTCCAGACCAAAATTCCGGCGCGCCTCGACCGGCTGCCGTGGAACAAGTTCCACTGGCTGGTAGTGATCGCTCTGGGCATCACCTGGTCGCTCGATGGGCTGGAAGTGACGCTGAACGGCGCGATCAGCGGAGTGCTGCAAGAGCCGCAGGTAATGAATTTTTCAGCTACGCAGATTGGGTCGATCGCGTCCGCGTACCTGATCGGTGCCGTCGGCGGGGCGCTGGCTTTTGGATACCTTACCGACCGCTGGGGCCGCAAGCGGCTCTTTTTCATCACCCTGGCGGTTTATCTGAGCGGGACCCTGCTGACGGCGTTTTCGTGGAATTTTTGGAGCTTCGCCGCGTTTCGGCTGATCACCGGCGCTGGAATCGGCGGGGAATACTCGGCCATTGGATCGGCCATCGACGAGCTGATTCCGGCGGAGTTTCGCGGGCGTATCGACTTGATCGTCAACGGAAGCTACTGGATCGGCGCCGCGGCGGGTGCTGCTTCCACGCTGATTATTCTCGATCCGCGGATTGTAGCGCCGCAGTTGGGCTGGCGATTCGGATTCGGAGTGGGAGCGCTGCTGGGACTTTTCATTTTGTTGCTGCGCAGGCACGTGCCAGAAAGTCCGCGCTGGCTGATGACTCACGGCGAGCAGGGAGAAGCCGACAGCGTGATGGCGGAAATCGAAGCGCGCTCTGAAGAACATCTCGGCCGGCCACTGCCTCCGCCGGCAGGCGAGCCGCTGATCATCCATCCGCGGCAGAGCTTCGGCTTCGGTCTGGTGGCCAAGAGGATGTTTCACAAGTATCTGAGCCGGTCGTTTCTGAGCCTGTCGCTGATCACTTCACAGGCATTCTTATACAATGCGGTCTTTTTCACCTATGCGCTGATTCTCACCAGGTTTTACAACGTGCCGGGCGGACGAACCGGGCTCTACTTGCTGCCGTTCGCCGCTGGGAATTTCCTGGGCCCGCTGCTCCTTGGACATTTCTTTGACACCATCGGACGGCGGCCAATGATTTCGTTCACCTATGCAATTTCTGCGGCGCTGCTGACGTTGACGGGCTGGCTATTTGCTCGCGGCGATCTTTCCGCCACCACGCAAACGGTGGCGTGGACAGTTATCTTCTTTTTCGCGTCGGCTGCGGCGAGTTCCGGCTACCTGACCGTCAGCGAGATTTTCCCGCTGGAAATCCGCGCGCTTTCGATCGCGTTCTTTTACGCGCTGGGAACCGCGATTGGCGGCATCGTGGCGCCGTGGCTTTTTGGCAAGCTGATAGGGTCCGGCTCGGCGACGAACGTGTTCTACGGTTATGCCATCGCAGCGTTTCTCATGTTCGGCGCAGCGGTGGTGGAACTTGTGTATGGCGTAAGAGCGGAGCGCTCGAGCCTGGAATCCATTGCAGATCCGCTGTCTGTGGAAGAGCGGTGAGTGGTGATTCGTGATTGGTGTTTGGTGCCAGGCGGTTCGGGAGCAGGGCTAGTTGCGACCGATTCAATTAACAACCAGTCGGATGCCGCGCTACGTTCCGTCCTGGCCGATCATCATACGTACGGCATTGTTTTTTTGCCGGTTGGCGATAGGCGCACCAGAACACAGCCAAATCGACGCGCGCCACCGGACCCGCTAGAATAGATGATCGGGCCACCCCGGCGGCCCGGAACGCACGCGGGTGTACATACCGCGCGGCGTCCGCGGTAGCAGTTCGCGCAAGAAAGTTCAGGCCACGGGGGATTCACGTGCCCACTTCGCCGAACGGCGTTCCGAGCCGGCAACTAGCTTATGCTGGATTTGCGACTCTGGTTCTGATCCTGATAGCCGTGGACTGCAATGCCACGGAGGTGCAACAAGCCACCCTCGCCGCGTTCGAGCACTACGTCACAGTAGCCAAAGAGCAATGGGGCTCGACGCTGCAACCAGACGGGCCTTTCCTTTGGATCGACTCGCAGCCGGAATCCGTGCGAGCGCGCGCGTACAAGGAACTTCGGTCCGGCCAATTCATCATTCGACAGCTGCAAACGTACGATGACCGGCGCGTGATCGATGTTCCGGACGGCATGGTGCATCACTGGATCGGAATCGCCTTCGTTCCCGGCGCCACGTTGAAAACCGCCGAAGCCGTATTGGAAGACTATCCGGATTACTCGCGAATTTACGCGCCCGAGGTTCGCCGCTCGAAAATTCTCTCGAGCGACGGCGACAAATTTCGGCTGTACCTGCAACTCTATAAGAGCTCTCCCCGCGAAGTCTCCTATAACGCGTATTTTAACGTTCACCGTACCTGGCTCTGCCCTACGCGCATCGCGAGCGACTCTATTTCCACGCGCATCGCCCAGCTGCAGGACCCTTCGAATCCCGACAGCGCGGCAGTTCCTGCGGGCCAGGATTCCGGATACCTTTGGCGCATGGACGACTATTGGCGTTACGAGCAGAAGGACGGCGGCGTGTACATGCAGGTCGAAAGCATCTCGCTGAGCCGGGATGTGCCGCCGCTGCTATGGTGGTTCGTAAGGGGGCTCGTCCACCGCATCGCGCGGCAGACGATGACCAACCTTCTTGAGGCGAACCGCCGCGCGATTGAAAATCCCGGCGAATACGCGCCGAACGCATTCGGCCAGCAGACGGCAGTATCTGCTGCCGGTGCTTCATCACCCGCCCACTGACAACACGAACGATTGTTGACGTCGCCGAAACCGACGTACCGAGCAGCAGTTCCCTCCCCTGATGCGTGCTTCCTTAGCGGTAGCGATAGAAAAAGTATCCCGACATGCCGAAGCCGACGGCGATCACGGCCCAGCGCACGTAGCGTGGGTTCACTTTCTGCGCGAAATGGGCCCCGGCGTAGCCTCCGGCTGCCGCGCCCACCACCATTACCGCTGCGTCCGTCCACACGATCCGATGGCCTATGATGAACGTCAGCAGCGCAACTCCGTTGACCAGGCTGACAAGCAGCGTCTTAACGCCATTCATCGTGTGGATGTTTTCCATCCCGAGCAGCGCCAACAGCGCCAGGACCAAAATTCCCGCACCCGCCCCGAAGTAACCAATGTACGTCGCCAGCAACACTTCGATAATCAGGCCGCCAACATACAGCGGCAGAGGCGTGCGCTTCTCCGCAGCAGCTGAACCGAGCGACACTGGCTGGCGACCGCGGTCGGCGGTTCGCGCGCGCAACCACGCCGTGATCCGCGCGCTGAACAGAAAAACCAGAGTGGCCAGCAAGAGCAGCCAGGGAATTAATTTCATGAACGTCTCTTGGGGCGTGCGCAGCAGGATGTTCGCGCCCAGCATGCCTCCGATCGCACCCAAAATGATCAGCGGCGGCAGCAGCTTTTTCGCTTCCGGCGTAAACGCCTTGCGATACGCGACTGTGCTGGCGATCGTGCCGGGCCAAAGCGCGCAGGTGTTCGTGGCGTTGGCGGCAATCGGAGCAATGCCGGAAAAAAGCAGCGCGGGAAAGGAGATAAAGCTGCCGCCTCCCGCCACGGAATTCAATACTCCCGCAAGCAAAGCGGCAAAAAAGAGAAAAATAGAATGGCCGAAGGACACGCAGAAGAATACCGTGTGCGTGATTTTAAGTCACCCGGTTTGCGTGGTTTGGCGCGGCGCTAATCGCGTTTCAGGACTGCCCCTTCGGCCATGGGCCGGGCGTTTCCGGCCGCGAGTAGCCCGCGATGCGCTATCATAATTGATATAGGGGGGATTGCGATTCCAGACAAGGTATCCACATGACCGAGCGAAGACCGCCGTTTGCAAGCGTTGAAGAAGCCATCGAGGAGATTCGCCAAGGACGCATGATCGTCCTGGTGGACGACGAAGACCGCGAAAACGAAGGCGACCTGGCCATGGCCGCCGAGAAAATCACTCCGGAAGCCATCAACTTCATGGCCAAGTTTGGACGCGGGCTCGTTTGCCTGACTTTGACGGAGCAGCGCTGTGACGACCTGCACTTGATGCCGATTTCGGCACGCAACACGTCGGCTTTCGGGACGCCGTTCTGCGAGCCCATCGACGCGCGTCGCGGCACCACCACCGGAATCAGCGCCGCCGACCGCGCCACCACGATTCTGGCTGCCATCGATCCAAAAACTCGCCCCGAAGATTTGGCGCGTCCCGGGCACATTTACACGCTGCGCGCGCGCTCCGGTGGCGTGCTGGTCCGCGCCGGACAGACAGAAGCTTCCGTCGACTTGGCGCGCATCGCCGGGCTCGATCCTGCGGGCGTGATTTGCGAAATCATGAATGACGACGGCACCATGGCGCGCATTCCGCAGCTCACCGAGTTCTGCCAGGAGCACGAATTGAAACTGCTCACCGTCGCCGAATTGATCCGCTACCGCATGCAGCACGAACGCTACGTTCGGCGCATCGCCGAATCGGTATTGCCAACGTCATACGGCGAATTCCGAATGATCGCCTATTCCAGCGACGTGGACCACGAAGTTCACGTCGCGCTCGTGCGCGGCGATATTTCCAACGATGGCCCGCCGTTGGTGCGCGTCCATTCCCATTGCTTGACGGGAGACGTGCTCGATTCAACCGCCTGTGATTGCCGGGAGATGATCGAAGGATCGCTGCAAGCCATTGCCGCAGAGGATCGTGGTGTTTTTGTGTACCTGCATCACACGGGACGGGGATTTTTGGTCGAAACGCGCACGGAAGAGGGCGCCGCCTTGCCTCGGATCATTTATCACGAACGCGGGCAAGCCGACCGCGACCTGGGCGCGCAGCGATTGATCCAGCATGAAAGCGGGATTGGCGCGCAGATCTTGAAAGATCTCGGGTTGCGGCGGATTCGCGTGCTCACGAATCTGCCCCGCAAGGTGGTGGCGCTTACCGGTTACGGGCTGGAAATAACGGATCAAGTGTCGCTGCGGACGCGCGCGGCTTCCAAACACAGCCACCAGGTGCTTTAGGATTTTGGCGGACGCGTTTCGGTGTGCGTTTATCGCGAACGCTTAGGCGGCTGCTTGGCTGCTGAATGATGAGCTGGACCAACGGTCACGTACGGGCGCATCTTATCCAGCTTCTTCCGCGAAATGCGGTGAACCGAAAGCAGATCGTCCACGCGCTTGAACGGGCCGCTCTTAGCGCGGAAATCCAGAATGGCTTCGGCCGTCACCGGGCCCACGCCGGGCAATTCTTCCAACTGATCGAGTGTGGCTGTATTCAAATCGATCGGCTTCGCGGGGATGCTTCTTCGTTCGGGCCGCCGACTGCGCCGCGCACGCAAGGAACAAAACTGCCGTGCAGCACAGCGCAATGCGCAGCCGGGTGTGCGCCCTCATCTTGCCTCTTTTGATTTTGAGCGGCAGCGCCCTGGATTGCAGCGCTTCGCGCGCGAATATATCAGCTGGGGCTCAGCTGTACCACTGTAATCCGTAGGTCGCCGCGATCAGGCCGAGAACCAGCAGCAGCGCGCCGCCAATGATCTTCGATTGCATCCGCAAGCCGCCGAGGATAATTAGCGACATCAGGAAGAGCCCCGCGCACGCGTACACCAGCACCCAAAGCATGGCGCGAAAAAACCGCAGCTTTGCCACGAAGCGGCTGGGCTGAGGATGTTGATCGCCGGTTGTATCCGCTCGCGGCGCGCGGGCAGACCGCCGCGCCTCGCCCTTTACACCTTCGAGCTGCTGATCGTCGTTCATCAGGAGTTCACGATGGGCTCATGGCGCGACCATGCCGGCTCATCCCGAGCGAAGGACGGGCTTATAACGGCCCGCAATTTTATTATGCGCGGGGCGCAGTTTCCGGCCCGCGCCTGTAAAAAGCGAAGCCGCGCTCAGCGGATCTCGTTGCCCTGCGCGTCGAAAGCGGTCACCTGGCCGAAGAGCGCGGCCTGTTCGCCAATTTGCGCGCGATCGCCGACCATCACGATCTGCGAGTTAGCGGAATCGAAATGCCGTCGCGCCGCGGCCACCACGTCTTCCGCCGAGAGCGCATGAATTCGCTGGCGATACGTTTCGAGATAATCCTCCGGCAAGCGGTCGAGATAAACCACGGAGAGCTGGCCGAGAAGACCGTCCTGCGTGGCCACGCCCAGTGAAAACATGCCCGTCAGATAATTGCGCGCGCTTTCCAGTTCTTCAGTCGTCACTGGCAGCGAGCGCATGCGATCCATTTCGTAGAACATTTCCGTCAAGGTTGCCGCCACGACGTCGTTGCGCACCGCCGCGCTCACGGTAAAGTAGCCGTACTCGCGCAGCGCGTTTATCGAGCTGCGCGGGCTATACGTATAGCCCTTCTGCTCGCGGATGTTCGTCACCAGCCGCGAGTGGAATGCGCCGCCGTAAATCGAGTTCGCCAGCACGGCGCGATACCAATCCGGATCGCGCCGGGTGAGCGCCAGATTCCCGGTGAGCACTTGCGTCTGCACCGTGCCCGGCCGGTCGACGAGATAGACGTGCCTGCCGAATTGTGGCTTCGGTTCCTCGAACTTCATGGCCTTGGGCTTGGGCGCCGACCAACTGCCAAAGGCTTTTTCCACCTGATTGAGCATGGCGTCGGCCGAAAAATCTCCCACGGCGATCAGCAAGGAATCCGTGGGCACGTAATAGCGGCGATAGAACTCCACCAGTTGGTCGCGCTGATAAGCTTCCACCTGTTCCGGGGTGGGCCCGACGATCGCATATGGATGCGCGCCAAACAGAACGCGGCGAATCCTCTCGCCGGCCAGGAATCCTGGCGTGGTTCGCTCGATCTTTAGTTCTTCGTAGCGCTGACGCTGCTCGCGATCGAATTCTTCTTGAGGAAACGTGGCGTTGCGGGCCAGGTCGGCAATCAGCTCCAGCAATTCTCCGGAAAACTCCGCAAGTCCAGACGCGGAAATGGCGCTGGAGTCTGCGCCCGCATGCGTCCCCAGCCCCGCGCCAATGCGCCGCAAATCTTCCTCGATTTGGCGGCTGGTGCGCGACGCCGTGCCGGTGCGCACCACGGATGAAGTCATCTCCGCGAGCCCGGGATTGCTGAGCGCAGTAACCGCATTGCCGCCGCGGAAATAAAGTTGGGCCGTGATTTTCGGAAACGCGCGCGATTCCGCCAGCACCACCTGCAATCCATTCGCGAGCGTGCGGACGGTGCGCTTCGGCCAAACCACCGGGCGTTCGGGTGCGAGCGCCGGAACCGAAGTAGCGCGGGCGGGTTGCGCCTGCTGCGTGGGAGAGCTCATCGGCTGCCTCCCGCAACGGGCTCAGGCGGCGCGACGGGCCGGCGGAAAAGCACCGCGCGATTTTTCGGCACCAGGTATTTTTGCGCGAACGCCTGCGACTGCTCCGGCGTCACGCTCAGGAAGCCATCCAGAATCGCGTTCACGCGGTCCGGATCGCCATCGAAAAGTGTGAAGCACGCGAGATAATGCATCAGTCCGAATCGCGGCATATACGAGCCCATTCCGCCTTCCAGCATCGAGTAGAAATCCGAGCGCAATTTCACTTTCACCGGCTCCAATTCTTCCGGAGCAACTCCCTTGCGCTGCAGCTCCTCGATAATTTCGTCGTACACAGCGACCGTTCCTTCGGAAGTGAATTCGGGCTTGTGAAAGATACGCGAGACCATCTGCGTCGGCCCATTCGTCTCAAGCAAATCAGCGCTGCCATCCGCGTCCACGGCGATCTGGTCCTCCAGCACCAGCTTTCTGAATACGCGCCCGGCGCGGCCACCATGCAGCACGCGCTCGACAACTCCCGCCGCGAACCAGTCGGCGCTTTCGCGGCGCGGCATGGTGTAACCGATGGCGATGGCCGGAAGCGGCCCGAGCGTTTCCGGCACTTCGCCGTGACGCTCTGATTCCTGCGGTGGCTCGTTGACGTCCGCGCGCGGCGGCGGCGCAGCCGCAGGAATGTTCTCAAAGTACCGCTTCGCCATTTTAAACGCCTCGGCCGGATCGAGATCGCCCAGCATCACCAGCACGGCATTATTCGGCGAATAGAAAGTACGAAAGAAAGTCTGCACGTCGGCGAGCGTAGCAGCGTCGAGGTCCGCGAAATCGCCGTAGAAATTATGCGCGTTGGGCCAATTGCGAAATGCCACGGGCGGCAGATCGAGCCACGGAAAACCGCCGTACGGCTGGTTCATCACGTTCACGCGCACTTCTTCCTTCACGACGTCGCGCTGGTTGCGAAGATTTTCATCGTCCACTTTCAGCGCGCGCATGCGGTCGGCCTCGAGCCAGAGCACGCGTTCCAGCGCGTTCGACGGGACCGACTCGAAATAATTCGTCAAATCGTAGTTCGTGGTGCCGTTGAGCAGGCCGCCCGATGAATTAATTAGGCGAATATGCTCCATCTTCGGAGCGTTCTCCGATCCTTGAAACATCATGTGCTCGAAAAGATGCGCGAAGCCGCTGCGTCCGCGCGGCTCCAGGCGAAAGCCGATCTGATAATAAACGCCGACCGTGACCACGGGCGCGGAGCGGTCTGGCGACGCGACCACGCGCAGGCCGTTCGCGAGCTTGGTGTGCTCGACGGGGATATGCAGCTTTTTCGGAGTTGAACTCAACGATTGTCTCCCTTGGATTTTCCCAGCGCGCGCCGGAGATTCCGCAGCGTGACAGCCGGATTTTTCGCCAGCACTCGGCACGCCAGCAGCGCCAGCGCGACGTACGCTTCCTGAAACTCGCGCGGGTAGCCGCGGAGCGCTCCAACATGCTTCGCGATCACGGCGAAATCGCCGCGCGAAAGCGGGCCAGTCCACGCAGCGCGCGGCCCCAACCGCTCTACATTATCGAGCATTTGCTTGGTTAACGGTAGCAGCGTTTCGAACGCGCGCCGGCGCGTAAATCCGATTTTCACCAGCATCTGCACGGCCGCTTCGATCAGCGCGAAGCCGCTGCCCGCGGCCAGCACCGCCGTCGCGTGATACATCGGCTTGTCCGCGCTCGCAATCGCAACCGGCACGCCGCCCAGGCTGTGCGCGATCTGCTTCGCCATACGCAGCGCTTTCGCATCGCCTTCCACGGCGAAGGTCACGTCTTCGAGCCTCGGCATATTTCGCCCGCTGAACGTCTGCATCGGATGCAGCGAGCCAGTCGATGCGCCCAGCCGCGCGAGCGGAGCCAGCACGCTGCGATCCAGCGCGCCGCTGGTATGCAGAATCACTTTGCCGCGGCAGGCGCTTCGGCCCACTATCGCGAGCGATCTCGCCACTTCGACGAGCGCGCCGTCCGGGGTGGTCAGCAGAATCACATCCGCGTCCAGCGCTTCAGCGCTCAGCATCGAGCGCGCATCTCCGCCGCCAATCGCGCGCACGGCACCGCGCGCTGTCCGCTGCGAACGCGTAACAACCGCGCCCACCCGCCAACCCAGCTGGCGCAAACGTTTGCCCAGCGTTGCGCCTACGCGTCCTGCGCCGACGATCGAAATTCTGCGAGCCATTCCGCGTGGTAGCATAACTTGTCTCGATTCACGCGCGGAGGAAATTGCACTTGCATGTATTTGGGAGCGTGCTGCTGGGCCTGATCGCAGTTCTGTGGATCGCCGAGGCGATCGATCTCGCCATCGGTGTGCCGTCGCTCGCGTCGATTGACGACGTGGCTCCGCTGCCGAACGAACGCCGCCCGCGGGTTTCGATCCTGTTTGCGGCGCGCGACGAAGCCGAAAAACTTCCCCGCGCGCTGGAAACTTTGCTTTCGCTCGATTATCCCAACTATGAAGTCGTCGCGGCCGACGACCGCTCCGCCGACGCTACCGGCGCGATATTAGACGCCGCCGCGCTTCGCGACGCGCGGCTCAAGCCCGTGCGGGTCAATTCCCTGCCGCCGGGATGGCTGGGCAAGCCGCATGCGCTGCGACGAGCGTACCAGCACTCCGCCGGCGAATGGCTGATTTTCACGGACGCGGACGTCCATTTCGCCCCCGATCTCTTGCAGCGCACCATCGCCCTTGCCGAAGCGAAGCATTGGGATCACGTGACGCTGCTCGGCCGCGCGAAAATGTTTACCATCGGCGAAAAAATCGCGATGACCTTCTTCGGCCTCGCGCTCGTGGGCGGCACGCGTCCCTGGTCCGCGCACAACACCAACTCGCAGGGATACTCCGGAGTCGGCGCGTTTCAGATGGTGCGCCGCAGCGCGTACGAGAAAATGGGCACGCACCAGCGCCTGGCTATGGAAGTGATCGACGACATGAAGCTCGGCAAGCTCGCCAAAGAAGCCGGTGTGCGCTCCGGCGCCGCCAAAGCCGGAGACGCGGTCAGCGTCCATTGGCACGCAGGCGTGCGCAATATGGTTCGCGGCACCACCAAAAATTTCTTCGCCGCTTCGGGATACAGCCTGCCGCTGGCGCTGCTGCAAATTTTCGGCTTGATGCTGATGTGCGATGTGCCGTTGGTGGCGTTGCCCTTCGTGCATGGCTGGGCGCGAATATTTGCCACAATTGCCGTGGCATTGCCGCTGGTCGCCACGGCCGGTGTCGCTCTGGAATCTCGTGCTCCGATTGTCTACGCCTTCACGTATCCCATCGGCGCGCTGATTTTCGCCTGGATGCTAACGCGGTCGATGATCGTCACGCTGTGGCAGGGCGGGATCGTCTGGCGCGGCACATTTTATCCGCTCGATGAACTGCGCCGCGGCGTGGTGTAATCCGCAAAACTACCGCGCGAACACTCTACTTGAAGAACGAGTGGCCAACGAAAAGCATGTTCAGATCGACGCCAGGGTTAATGGAGCTGCGAAACGCGTTGGAAATATGCTGCAGCTTATAGCCGAAGGTCCACGCCCGCGTGTGTGCCACGTTAAAGCGTTCCACTCCCACCTGAAAATCAAACGTGAAGTTGAATCGCGTGGCGCCCGGAATGTCCCACGGTATCGCTTTCTGGGACATGACGAACCCTCCGCTTAACGCGCCAAATGGCTGCCACCGGCTCTCGGGCCGCAAATTGAATTTCCAGCCGAAAGGGCTCAGCCCTCCGCCATATACCACCTGCTTGCCGATTGCGCAATTCGATTGAGTGAATACACCGCCGGACAGAATCTCGCACGGAATGTACCGGTTCTCGCGCGTGATCTCCACTGGCTCCACGTCGACCGTGTATTCGATGGTCAGATTGTTCGTGGAGTCGATGAGCCTGCCGTAGCGAAACGCGACGGCTCCAAATTGGACATGTCCGCGGCTGCCCCACACACCCGGCGAATTCGCGGAGTACGAACCCCAGGCGCCGAACTCATTTTCCGGCCGGCTCTCCTGCGCGCAGAGCAGAGGCGCGATGAGAACAGAACACGACGCGGCGAAAATTAAAACTGCAAGGCGAAAATGCCGGGCCAGACGGAGCCGGCCGCTGGCGCTCACCTGCGGCGCCTGCTCGGCATCTTGGATTCGGGAGAAGCACCGGTCGCCACAGGCAGCGGCGTCGCCACAGGTGCATCGGTTGCGGCAATCACGCCCAGATCGCGCTGCTTCAGCGAACGAATGCGATTGCGCAAAGCGGCGGCGCGCTCGAAATCGAAATTTTTGGCGGCATCGCGCATCTGCGCTTCCATCTGGGAGATGACCTGCTGCAACTGCTCCTCGCTGGCGATCTCACCCGTGGCAACGTCGTCCACCGGCACCGTGATGTAATCCGCTTCCACGATTTTTGCGAGCTGCATATCCACGGACTTAATCACCGACTGCGGCGTGATATTGTTTTCGCGATTGTACGCCTCCTGCTTGGCGCGGCGGCGGCTGGTTTCGCCGATGGCCTGGCGCATCGAATCGGTCATGTTGTCCGCGTACAAAATGGCCCGGCCCTCCACGTGGCGCGCGCAGCGGCCCATGGTTTGGATCAGTGACGTAGCACTGCGCAGGTAACCTTCCTTATCGGCATCGAGAATCGCGACGAGCGACACTTCCGGCAAGTCGAGCCCCTCGCGTAGCAGGTTGATGCCGATCAGCACGTCAAACTCACCGCGCCGCAAATCGCGCAAAATGCGCACGCGCTCGAGCGTTTCAATCTCGGAATGCAGATAGCGACAGCGCACGCCCACTTCCCCGAAATATTCCGCCAAATCCTCGGACATGCGCTTCGTTAGCGTCGTTACCAGAACGCGCTCGCTGCGCGCCGCGCGCACGCGAATCTCTTCGAGCAAATCGTCCACCTGGCCCTTCACCGGCCGCACTTCCACTTCCGGATCGACCAGCCCCGTGGGACGAATCACCTGCTCCGCCACCACGCCGCCTGCTTTCGTCAGCTCGTAAGGACCCGGCGTGGCGGAAACGTAGACCGCCTGATTCACGCGATGCTCGAACTCCTCAAAATTCAGCGGCCGGTTATCTAGGGCCGAAGGCATGCGGAAGCCGTAATCCACCAGCGTCTGCTTGCGCGAACGGTCGCCATGGTACATGCCGCGGATCTGCGGAACCGTCTGATGCGACTCGTCGACGAACAGCAGAAAATCCGATGGCACGTAATCGAGCAGCGTCGGTGGTGCTTCTCCAGGCAAGCGCCCGGAAAGATGCCGCGAATAATTTTCGATGCCGTGGCAATAGCCGATCGTACGCATCATTTCGATATCGAAAAGCGTGCGCTGCACAATGCGCTGCGATTCCACGATTTTTCCCTGCCGCCCCAGCTCTTTCTTCCACCAGTCGAGCTCTTCGTAAATCGTCTGGATGGCGCGCTCGCGCTGCTCCGCCGGCAGCACGTAGTGGGTCTTCGGATAGATCGGCTGGCGCGCGATTTCGCCCTCGCGCGAACGGATTTCGCCGGTCAGCGGATCGATTTTGCGAATGGCTTCGATCTGGCTGCCCCACATTTCAATGCGCACCGCGAAGTCGTCGTACGGCGGAAAGATTTCGATGGTGTCGCCGCGAACGCGAAATGTGCCGCGGCGCAAATCCTCGGCGCGGTCGTATTGAATCTCGACAAGCTTCCGCAGGATCGACTCGCGCGCGATGGATTGTCCCTTTTCGAGCATCAGCAGCATGCCGTAATACGCTTCCGGTGAGCCGAGGCCGTAAATGCAGGAGACCGACGCGACCACCACCACATCGCGCCGCTCGAAAAGCGAACGCGTGGCGCTCATCCGCAATTTGTCGAGCTCGTCGTTTATCGTGGATTCTTTTTCGATAAACGTGTCGCTCGCCGGAACGTACGCTTCCGGCTGGTAATAATCGTAGTAGCTGACGAAGTATTCGACAGCGTTCTGCGGGAAAAACGATTTGAATTCGTGGAAAAGCTGCGCGGCCAGCGTCTTATTGTGCGCCAAGACGATCGCCGGCCGGTTGGCCGCCTCGATCACTTTGGCCATTGTAAACGTTTTGCCCGAGCCAGTGACGCCGAGCAGCACTTGATGCCGGTCGCCGTCGTTAAGCCCGCGGACGAGCCGCGAAATGGCCTCGGGCTGGTCCCCCCGGGGTTCGTAATCACTGGCGAGTTTGAAATCCATAGTCGGCGGCCTCAGTCCGCCTGTCGAGGAATGCCTAAAACTCCTATTATACGCGAACTGTCTAGGGCTCGATTTGTACCAGAGGAATTGATATGCGCGGGTCGCGCAGCCCGTTGGCATTGGCTGGGATTTGGCCCACGATCATGGCGATTTCGTCGCAATTGGAAAGCTTCGGGCAGGTCACGCAATCCTTGTAAATCTTGTCGGGCAGCTCCTGGCGGCGCGCCACTTGAAAACCGAGGTGTGCAAAAAATCCGGGGGTGCGAGTAAAAAGGCAGACGCACGTTACGCTCTGCCGCTTCGCTTCGTCCATCAGCGCATTGACGAGCGCGCGGCCGGCGCCCTTGCCTTTCGCTTCGGGCGCCACGGCAATCGACCGAATCTCGGCCAGATGCATGCCATACAGGTGCAGCGCGCCGCAGCCGATTACGCCCCCATCGTCTTCGGCCACAACGAAATCACGCACGTTTTCGCACAGCTCGGCCATCGAGCGTGGCAGCAGCGTCCCTGCGTCCGCGTATGGCTCGATGATGGCGTGAATGTGCTCCACGTCCGGAAGCACCGCGTTGCGCGTCTGAATCATCGGCGGCAGTTAAGCATAATTATGCACCGAAGCGCATAAAGATGCGATGAATATTTGGCGCGCGGCGCGCCAATCGCGCCATCACCGCATTTTAAGGCTGCGCGGCCGGGGCCGGCGGCGCGCTCACCTGCTTAATCATCGTTTGCGTTTGCACCTGGCCCACGCGATGAATTGCTTCGCCATTGGCGGCGCTGGTGATGTCGAAATCCGCGTTTTGCGTGCTGGACTGCGTGGAGCTCGCAAGCAAGCCGCTCGCCAGCGAAATTGAATCGAGGCTTTCGCCCGAGCCGGTAATCGTCCCCGAGGTGCGCAGCCCGTGGTGCACGTAATCGGGCGGAGTCTCATCCGAATGCTTCGGGCCATGCCGCAAAATCTGGAATTCCGTCACGATCACCGCGCATTGGCCCGCTGCAGCGCTCGCGTTTTCCTTCGCGTTCGCCACTGCCGACGGCGGATTGCATTGGTCATTTCTCACGTATGTCGATTCCGCGTGCCATACCAGCCCGGTTAGCGGCGCGCTTGTTAGAGGCTTTTCGCTGGCCCACTTTTGCCCTACGGCAATTCCCTGTTGCGGAAACTGATTGCCAGAGGCTAGTGTCTTCATCCACGCAAGCGCCTGCGCCGGATTCGAAGAGCTCGGCAAGATGTTGTCGACGTCTTTAAAATCCTCAATCCCGCCGCCAGGTTCCAGCGTGAATTCGAACGAATGTCCCGCGAGCCGGTCGTATTCGCTGCCGGCCGAGGAACTATCGAACGACGGCGCGTCGCTTTGCGAATCGGCATGTGCCCGCAAGTATGTCACGCGCATGCGGACCGGCTCGCCCCCAGTTCGCGGCGCGTTCGCATTGTCCCGCGACGAATTTGCAACTGGGAGCACATCAAGCTGCACCAGCAAGTCCACGTTTTCGCTGAACTTCGTGCCGCCCTCGGGGTTGATGATCGGAGTTGTGGTTTTGCCCGTCGACACCGTGTGCATCTCGATCTGGTAGTAGAGGATGTCGCCCGGCTGAAATGTCGGCTGGATGCGAATGCGCTCGTGCGCCGCAAAAGCTTGCGCGAAAGCCGCTGCGAAGAACGCGCACGCGATAACCACACGCGCCGCGGCGCGCCACCAGCAAAAAAAGCCCTTCCCCTTCATTCTTCGAACGCTAGCACAGGCCCTGACGAGCCGCAAATCCGCCAACGCGATATCGCTTCTACCGTCCGCGCCGTTGCGCAGGTGATCTGACAATTTGAGGAGCCGCCAATTGCCCGGAAATAAGAATCGATGTACCAGGACGCGCTTCCCCCGGGCCTGATAACTCGTGAAAGCGCACTTCCAGGCTGCGATCGAAACCAACCGAGCCGGCCCCTGCCAGCGATTGGCCGTCGCCAAAGGTTACCGAAATCCGTTGAAATTGAATGGCGCTTTTTGAACATGTAAGCGCCGCGGACGCCGATGGGATTCTCACCGTTTCGTCTACATGCGGCAGCGGATCGAGAGCGTCTTCGAGGTTCAGCCCCAGCACTTCAAACCCGATGGCCTGCACCGCCCCCCGGCACCCAAGAGATGCGATCAAATCTGCGCGCGAAGAACCTTTCGCGTCGAGGAATAAGTGGCCGCTGGCGTATTTCGCGTCCAGGCCCGCTAGTTTAGCGCTCGCGGCAGCCAATGCAGCGCCGTCCACGTCCGCAAACGTGAGTTCCGCGTGGTATTTCGGCGTAGCGGATAAGTTGGCGTGCAATAGCCCGCTCACCTCGCCTCCATAGAATTGAGCCTTCGCGTCAGCAAGTTCGATGTCTCGCCCGTCAATAGTCAAATTCCCTTGGAGCCTCCGCACCAGCAACGGCTGTAAAGCAAACTCTCCGAGCTTTAACGTTCCAGACGCCAGCAAGTCTTCCGGTGTGGCCACGGACTGCTGCGATCCGAAAAACGGCAGCATGCGGTCAAAGAAGCTCTCGCGCCAGCGCGGATCGAGCCAGCGATCCAGGTCCGCGGCGGAGAGCCGCTCCGCATCCAGCGCAAAATGCCATTCGGAGTCGGCGGATTTTCGCTCGAAAGTTCCGCTCCAACTCGTTCCAAACCCCGCGGCCGATGCAACCGTAATCTTCCGTGCGCCCGGCTTCAGATCCAGGCGCGCGCGAATCTGCTCGATCGGCAAATTCAGGAACGGAGCGCGCAGCGATGCGCCGCCGCTTTTGGCATCCGGATCTCCGACTAAAATTGTCCCCACCGGTCCGGTGTTCCAAGGATACGGCGCGCCAGACCATCGCAGATCACACGTAAACGGTCCTCGAAGATCCCATCCTCGCGAGATGTTCAGCCCCAACGCTCCGGCTGTGGCAGTAATTCCGCTCACATCCTCGGCGTTGCCCGCGATGCGCCACGTCGGGAAGGCCTCCACTCCCCGGGCCTGCGAAGCCTCGATCCGGAACGACGCCGCCGTATGATCCGCTCGCGCCCCCCAGGAAATAGCTACTGGCCGCAGCGAAACAGCTCCGTGCTCGTAATGAAGTTCGACAGGACCTATGCTTCGTGGCCCGTGCACGATGGCTGCCGTCACATCGGCACCCTCGCTGGTCAGCGATGCTTTCACCAGACTCAGCGGCCAGCCGGAAAAGCGCGCGCGCGCATCAAGCATCCCATGCGCTGAAGCGCTCGCCGCAACTCCGGGATGAAATGCCCGTACCCAATCCAGCACGTCGGCAAGATCGATCTGCGATGAAGTCACCTCAACAAAATCGGACGGCGCTGCCGCCCCCTCGCCCTTAGGTCCACCGTCCGTCCAGTTCATCGCCGCGGAGGCAGCAGCGAAAGAATGTGGCGCCTCGATGCGCGCATCCACCACCCGCGCTTCGGAAAGCGTCGGGTCCAGCAACACTTGGTTCGCCACGATGTTCACCGAAGGATTGTCCGGCCGCGCGGCAAGGTCCCACCGGTGGAGTCCCCTCAGTTCAGCTCTCCCTTGCAGCACCCAGCCGTTCACCGGCTCGCGAGGTTCCGTATGCGCGCTGATCGAGGCCGCAAAAGTTCCGCGAATTCCGTAGTCATCTCCGCGCAGCAGCCGGAAGAAATCCGATATGGATGCATCCGTCCAGGTAAGTTCCAGCGCTGCGGGACGCAGACGCGACGACGTCCCGCCGACGTGCCCATTCACCGCGATCACGCCGGGTTGCTGCGTCAGCACGGCGGCACGCCACGGACTGGCAGTCAGTTCCAGATACCATCGACCTGGCGTGTCTGTTTCCACCGTTCCGTTCACGTCAACGAACGCGAAGGGCAGCTTCTCCACACCGCGTTTGAAATCGATCCTCCCATCGCTGATTTCGATGCGGCGAAACCGAATCGGCGAAGCGCTCGCCCCTGGATTCGCGCCTGCAGCGCCGGACGCGCCGCCGGTCTCAGGCCTGGGAAGCCACTCCTCCACGTTCCATTCGCCGTCAGCATCGCGCACCAGATTCAGGCTCGGATGATTCAGCGAAAGAGTTCCCATCGACACATGCCCGCGCAGCAAACTCAGCCAGTGCAGCCCCACCGAAATCGAATCCGCGCGCATGAAATACTCGTCGCCGAAGCGGGGATCTTCCGCCACTTTCACGGAGTCAGCCTCCAGCACCGGACCGTCCCAGATGCTAAAGTCGTAGCTGCCAACCTCCACCGGCCGGCCAAATGCCGCTTCCAGCCGCGTGGTTAATTTGGCCCGAAATCGGCTGTGTTGAACGAGCAGCGAAACTGCCGCATCCCCCGCCCATACGAGCGCGACGAGCACGAGAATCCCGATAGTTCCGCGGCGCAGCCAGCGGCGTGGCGCACGGGACTGTTCGGCTGATTCTTCGCGGACGGCCGTTTCCAATTCAGGTCCGATCAAGTGGAGGTGCTACCAGCATTTCCGTCAGAAAGCGGCGCTGGTGGCGAGAGATTCGACAATGGCGCCAACACGCGCGTTCCTAGTGGACTTCACGGAGCATCCGGTGCCAGCGCGTGCTGCTGGAAAGATGCTCCAGCGTCGATCCGATGCCCCGCATCGAGCCGCCCAGGCTGCGGTCGCTATAGTCTTCCGCCGTGGCTCGCACCGACCAATAAATTAATATTGGCTCCCCAACGATGGCGCGGCGGTCCACAAAACCCCAGTAGCGGCTGTCCCAGCTATCGTCGCGGTTATCGCCCATCACGAAATAATGCCCCGGCGGCACCACAAGCTGGCGATCGTGTACGTCATCCATAATACGCGCCGCCCATTCGGGCCGCAGCCGGTTGGCCGGCACGTCGTCCGCCGCCGGCGGAAACTCCTCGCCGAACGGGTCGTCCATGAGCGGGTCGTGCACCGCGTAAGGTTCCCTGAGCTTTTGCCCGTTCACAAATACCACCGAATTGGAAATGTGGATTCGATCCCCGGGCAAACCGATCACTCGTTTCACATAATACGGATGATCGTCAAACGGGTATTTGAAAACGATGATGTCGCCCCTGCGAATCGCGCGGTACGGGAGCAGCTTGTCGTACCACGCGTCGCGCCCTTCGAAAATGAACTTATTCACCAGCAGATGATCGCCAACCAGCAGCGTCGGTTCCATCGACTCCGAGGGAATCTTGAATGCCTGGACGATAAACGTTGTGGCGAAAACCGCCAGCAGGATGGTGACCAGCAACGATTCCACGAAATCGGCGAACGCGCTTTTCTGTCGCGCCGCGGACCTTGCCGCCGATTCCTGCGCCGCGGGCCCATTCGACAATTTGCCCGACAACTCGCTCGCTATAGCCGGTGGCGGCGCACCCGTTTCCATTGCATCCATCTAAGCGCTCGCTTCGAGCTGATCCAGCGCCAGGCGCGCGGCTTCCTGTTCCGCCTCTTTCTTGCTCGATCCTTCAGAGACGGCCAGCCTGCGTTCCGCGTGCCACACTTCCACTTCGAAAACTTTCTGATGCTCGGGGCCGGATTCTCTCCGCACTCGATAGGAAACAGTCCCCAGCCCGCGTTGCTGCAGCCACTCCTGGAGAGCCGATTTATGATCCAGCTCGTGAAGCACGTTTCCTTCCCCTTTAAAAGCGGGCTCGATTAAAGTGCGCCGCAAGAAAGCAGCCGCCACCGCAAGGCCTGCGTCCAGATACAACGCCCCAACAACCGCTTCGTAGGCATCCGCAAGCAGCCGCTTCTTTTCCCGTCCCCCAGTTTTCTCTTCGCCAGGTCCCAGGCGCAGGTATTTTCCGAGATCGAGCCGCCGGGCGACACAGTAAATCGACGTGGCGCTCACCAGGCGAGCCAGTCCTTTGGAAAGTTTTCCCGCTTCCCACAGAGGAAATTCCTCGAACAGCCGCTCACTGGCAACCAATCCGAGCACCCGGTCGCCAAGAAATTCCAGCCGTTCGTTGTCGATGCCGCTCGATTCCTGCCGGAGGGAACGGTGCGTGAGGGCGCGCTCCAGAAGTTCGGGAAACTCGAATCGATGGCCGAGCAAGACTTCCAGTTCGCCGCGCTCCTGTTCGGTCATCAATCGGTTCGTCCCGGCTACTTTCCTTGGGTGGCGAGTTTCTTGGCCGCGTCCGCGCTTTGCTTGCATTGGCCCTGGAGGGCGCCCGGAATTTGCGCGCAGTGATCGAAAGCATCGGCTGCCTGGCTGTATTGCTGCGTATTTTGCAGCGCGGCGCCGAGCGCGTAGTAGTCCGTTGGATCCGGGTGCGATGCACCCTGAGTGGCTTGCTGCAGCTCTTTCGCTGCCTGATCAAAATTCTGGCGACGGAAATTGACCAGCCCCAGGCCGCTGTGCGCCTCCGCGATTTTGTCCGCTTTCGCTGCCGCGAACTGCTGGTCGGTCATATCGGCCGGCTTCGGCAGCGTCGCGAGATCCTGCAGCGCTCGCGTTTCGTAATCTTCGGCTTTGTCCAACTGTTTGCTCGCGCCCGGATCTTTGGCGTTGTAAACGTGCGGAATCACCCAGCCCACGATGACCAGAACGTCTACATCGTTGGGGTTAATCGCCAGAGCCTTATCGGCGCTCGCGTAAAAGTTTTTCCAGTCCTGCTTCATGTAGTATGCCTGAACTAAGCCGGCGTACACCGGCTCGGTATAAGGCCCGGTGGGATACTGTTTCACGAACGCTTCTCCGAGTTCGATCCGTTTGTCTGCGTCCTGAGGGTCTGTATCGAAGAACGCCTTGTAATCAGCATTTTCTTTCGCGTCGACCTTGGGCGCCGGCGCTCCCTTCTGCCCCGAATCGCCGGACTGGCCCGATTGGTTCGCCAGCGCCCGCTCCTTCAGATCCTGATTCGTTTGCTGCTGCTGTTGTTCTTGCTCCGCGACATTCGGGTCGGTGCCCTGCGCCCGGCCACGCGCCGGAAACGCAAGACTCGCCGCCATGACAATGCCGAGGACGCACAGTCCCGTGGATCTCCAGCCGGTTATCATGATGTTCGTTCCCGTCCTTCTTGCTGATTGACCTGTCAATCGGAGGTTCTAGTGGCCCCCGCCAGCCGAATGGCTTTCATCGCTCGCGCTTTGCTTGCAACGATCCTGTAAAGCTCCGGCGATTTGGCTGCATTCCCCAAACGCCTTCGCGGCCTCTGCGTGGCGATTCAGGTTTTGCAGGTCCACGCCCAGCACAAACAAGTCGGTAGGATCCTGGTTCGCTCCCGCTTGCGTCGACTGCTGCAATTCGCTCGCGGATTCGGTGTAGTCTCCCTGCCGAAAATAGATCAGCCCGAGCGCACTGTGCGCCTGTCGCGATTTCTGCGCTTTCGTCGCTGCAAATTCCTGGTCCGACATACCTTTGGGTTTCGGCACTTTAGCCAACAAATCCAACGCATGCTTTTCGTCGGTTTCCGCCGTCTGCAGCTGTTGCGCTGCTCCCGGAGCGTTAGGATCGTACTGATGCGGAATCACCCAGCCGACCGTCGTGAGCACGTCGACCTCATCCGGATTCTGCGCCAGCACCTTGTCCGCATACGTATAGAAATCTTTCCAATCTTGCTTGGCCAGGTAGGCGTTCGTAAGTCCCGCGTCGATGGCTTCCGTGAACGGGCTCGTGGGATATTTCTTCAAAAACTCCGTCCCCAGCTCGATCTTCTTGTCCGGCTCTTCCTCGTTCACGTTAAGAAACTTTTTGTAAGCGGACTTTTGCTTGGAATCAACGCCGGTCTGACGTTGCACGTCCGTCAGGTCATCCATTTCGTTCTGCCTTTGATTGATGGATTGGTCGCCCTGAGGGACGGATAACTGGCGCGCTTGCGCTACTGCGGCCAACAGCAACACAACCCCGGCGACAAGAACCGCTGTCCCGAACTCAACCCTCAATTTGCTCGCAACGTTCATGGTCCGCTCCTCTTGTGTCTCGCGTCACTCCGTTTTCGCTGCATGAACATTCGGCGGGTTTTCGATTGCGCTCCGCCTCAATTTTTCGTGAACGGGCTGCCACCTTTACTCGGCGCTCTGCTGACACCGCGTTTGCAAGGCGCCGGGTATCTTGGCGCACCGTGAGAATGCTGCCTTCGCGTCGGACGGCCGATTCAAATTCTGGAGGTCCACCCCCAGGACGAACAAATCCGTCTGGTCTGGATTCGCGCCTTGCGTTGACTGCTGCAACTCCGTCACGGAATTAGGGTAATCTCCACGCCGGAAATACACCAGTCCGAGAGCGCTGTGCGCCTGCTCTTCTTTTTGCGCCTTCATTGCGGCGAAAGCCTGGTCCGACACCCCCTTCGGCTTCGGCATCTTTGCCAGCACGTCCAGCGCGCGCCGTTCGTATGTCTGGGCCTTATCCAATTGCTGCGCCGCGTTCGCTTCAGTCGGGTCGTATTCGTGCGGAATCACCCATCCGACAGTTGTCAGAATGTCGACCTCATCCGGATTGAGCGCCAGGGCTTCATCCGCGGACGCGTAAAAGTCGTTCCAATCCTGTTTGGCGTAATACGCGTTCGTCAAACCCACGTCCACGGCCTCATCCAAAGGACTTTTCGGATATTGCCGCAGAAATTCATTCCCTAAATGAATCTTCTCGTCCGGATCGTTCGGCGCCACTTTGTAGAAAGCCCTATACGCTTTCTCCTGCCCGTTGTCGACAGTCTGTCTTTGCACGTCCGTCAGCATATGCAACTGCGTTTGCAAGTCGTCCGCACCAGACATGACCGGTGTCGCTTGCTGCCCTTGCGCCCGCGATTCCGGCGCGGCCGCCAGAGCCGATCCGAGGCTAATTGCCAATAACCCCGCGATCCATATCGAAGAAGTCCTCATCGATGCCTCCTGATCCTCCACCCGAAGATTAGGGCCCGAACAAATCCTCGGTTCTCAGCGGCGCGCCGGCGTCAGTTCTTGCCGCCGCTGGCGGTCGGCGGGGCGTAGGGCGCTTCCACCCCATTCGCTGCTGCGATTCGCGCGTCTGCCGGTGCGCCGTCCACCGCCTGCGCTGCCCGGTACTCCGTAAGCGCATTCTCGCGATCATCCTCCAGATCGCTAATCCGTCCCAGATAGACGTACGACCACGCCAGAATTTCAGGGTGCTGAGCTGACACGCCTGCGCCAATTGCGGATTGTCCGTTTTTCGATAACGCTACGATCTTTTCGAACAATTCCTTCGCGCGGTCTGCCTTCCCCGAAAGCACCGACGCGATCGCTAGCCCATACAATCCTCGCGCATCGGTCGGATATCTCGCCACCACTTGCCCGAACGTGCCCGTCGCGGCCGCTGCATTCTGCTGCGCGATTTCGCGATCACCTTCGGCCAGCAGCCGGTCGAGCTCGGCTGCGCGCGTGTCCTGCGAAAAGCCCAAACCTTCCGCCTGCTGCGCTGGGCCGTTCGCGAACTTATAGTTTTGCAGCCGAGCCTCCTCCCCAACCACGTCGATTCCGTTGACGAGGTCGGGGAAGTAGTAGGACATTGCCGGCTCGGACTTCTCGAAAAGTTTTAATTCCGCCGCCAGCGGCCGAACCAGGATGAACCCGGACGCGTCGTCTTTCGCTAATTCCGTTTCCACCTGATTCGCCGGCAAATTGCGCACTCGCATATCCACGGCGCGCACCAAGCACTCGTCGAAAAGCGACACAAAGTCGTTCTGGTATTCCGCCGGCAGTTCCGGAGCGCGAGCCGCCACCTGCAGCAGCGCTTCTTTCTTCAGGATTCCAGCCTGGTCCCTTAACACCATGGGATCCAGCATGAAGTGCAGAAAAGCGTACCGAATCGCTTCGACCGATGAGTCCGTCTTAGGGCCAACTACGACAGCGTACTCGGCGCCGTAGTTCCGGAAATTGATCCGCGAGCCGACGGTCGGCTCCACGTAAACTCTGAACGTCCCTCCGCCCGGCTTCACGATCTCACGCAGATACGCATTCGATACGGTTACGATTTGCGTCAGCGCCGTCCGATAAGGGGCTATCGTAGCCTCGTATTCCGGCTTGATCTCTTGCCATCGCACATACAGGTGCGCCGCCTGATAGAAATTCGCCAGAAGCGGCTGAAATCCCTGGATGCCGAGGACGTCCGGCGGCAGCGTCTGCTGGTCGCCCTGAAATTCGAATGCGGGAGGCGGGCCTACCACCAACGCCAGCGAGATATAACGCGACAGCACTTGCGCCGGGTCGGCAAGCTCGTGTTGACGGTAAAATTCGCGCACAGCCTCCGCGGCCGGGTCATTCATTTTCTGCAGAGCAGCCTGCAACGCCATCTGCTGCGGCATCTCGCCCAGCGCGCTTTCGTCAATGTCGAAACCCGCCGCATCCAGCGCGCACATCACCGAAAAAATCTGCGGGTTCGCTTCCACGTCGATCGGAGATTCAGACTGGACCGGCGCCTCAGGCTGTTGCGCCTGATCCGGCTGTTGCACCACATCCTGCTGCTTGGCCCTTGCCGCAAACGCACTCAGGCACACAAATCCGCCCAGCAATCCAGCAGCAAGATATCTGCGAAAGGTCTTTCGCATTCTATTTGACTGCGCGACGAGCCCCCCAAACCATGCTTCCCGGCGCGCGCTTCCCCCATAATTTCGCGCGTCGGAACCACACACTCGCGCGTACGCTCAAACTGTATCGAGGGCATTCTATGGAGTCAAGAATTGAGGAGGTCCCGACCGGCCGCCGCGTACGAAGCTAGCCGCGCACGCGAACCTGGTCGAAGCTCAGAAACACGTGTCCGCCAGAGGTAGGCTCGCCAAAGTTCAGTTGCGGACGAAAACGCGAAAACAAAAGAATCTCGTCGATCTGCTGCTGCACCGCTGTGGAATGCGGCCCGGACAGAATCTTGTAATAGAGTACTTCGCCCTGGGCATTCAGCGTAGCTTCCAGAACCAGTCCTCCCGCGTTGCCATGATCGGTGGCATCCATGATCGTCGATACCGGGAATGGCGCCAGCTGTTCCAGTTCAGCCGGTTGCACCAGATTCAACGGCTGGTCGTCGGGTATCGGCCTTCCCATCGGAATCCCGCCTACCATGCTCCTCACCACAAACGCGAACACCACCAGCGCGGTCAGAATCCCGCCCGTGGCAGGCACCGCCAGCGGCTCGAATATATTTTGAAACGCGAGCACCGTGCGAGTCCATAACCGGCCAGCCGCGCTCCATCTCGAAGGCCGCTCCAGCGCGTTGATCCGAATTCGCACCGCCAAATCGGCGGGCGCCTTTACTGCTTCCAGGCTCGCCAGATGCCATGTCAAGAGCCGGTACTGCTCGAGTTCTTCGCGGCATTCGCCGCAACCGCGCAGATGCTCGCACAGGCGCACATGATCGGACGCGTTGATCGCGCCATCAAAGTATCCTGGAATGCACCGTTGTGCGTCCAGACAGTTCATTTACGCGCTCCACGCGATTCCATCGAAACACGCGTTAAGCCACCCGAATCGCTCTGTGCCAAAGCCCCTTGAAAAGCGCTGGCGGCCCACGAATTGCGCTGGAATTCCGCCACGCCGGTTCGCAAAAGCGGCTCCAAATTTTCCTTCAATATGCGCCGCCCGCGCAGGATTCGCGATTTCACGGTTCCCACGGATACTTCCAGCACTTCCGCAATCTCTTCGTACGCCAGCCCTTCGAGATCTCTCAGAATCACCGCGCCTCGGAACCGCGGCGGCACGCTCGCGAGGGCCTTGCGTACTTTCGCTTGCATCTCGTGCGCGGCGCATTCATCGAACGGCGTCGCTTTCAAATCCGTCAGATCGAAGTGATGAGGCTGCCCTTCTTCCTCACCATCGATCGACACCTGCTGCCGGTGATGCCGCCAACACCAGCGCCGGTGATTCAGCGCCTGGCGCACCGCCACGCGGTACAGCCACGTCTTCAGCGAGCTGCTTCCGCGAAATCCGTGAATCCCGCGAAACACGCGAATGAACACTTCCTGCGTGACATCCGCCGCGTCCGCTTTGTCCCCCAAAATCCCGTAGACCAGGTTGTGGACGCTCGCATGGTAATACGTCACCAGATAATCGAAAGCTTCATCGGAGCCCGCCTGCAGCCCCGTCACCAACGCTGCTTCGTCTCGACCCCATGCAAGACCTTGCGCTAGTTCGGACATCCAGCTCCGCCGTTCCGTCAGGGGTGCCTTCTACACCTTTAGACACCGGGTTCCCAACTATGTTCCAAGGATATCAGAATTCCGCGATTGCAAAAGTGCCACAAAAGTACACCCCCGCCCCGCCGCCTCGCTCCATTAACCGCTTTAGCTACTTCTGCTTAGCTGGTGAGTTCGCTCGCGCTCCCCCCTCGTTTGACCCTCCAGCCGTTCGATGTTATAAGAGTACTCATCACTCCTGTGGGGCCGTAGCGCAGTTGGGAGCGCGCCTCGATGGCATCGAGGAGGTCAGGGGTTCGAACCCCCTCGGCTCCACCAATTTTCGCTCGCGCCGCTGCCTTCGAAGAATACCTGTGATCCGGCCCCGGCCGCGCGTTCGCCAACGTCGGATTTTAGAGGGCGCTGCCCGCGTTCTTTCTGCTTACGTTCCGACGCAAAATCGCGACGTTTGCCCGATCCCCGCCGCCAGATGCTAGCCTTGCAACTAGCCAACGTTTATTACTTGTCGATTCCGTCTGCGTAAGCGAAGTTGGTATTCAGGCGGCGGTCCAAAATAGCGCCCGCGTAACGAGAACAGAAGACCAGTTCGCCCTCGGTCCATTTCTGGAGCGACGGCAGAGTTTTCGCACTGGCGTTTCTGAGTATTCGCAGGAAACGATAATAGAGCCGGACCTCATTCAACCAGTGGTTGCGTTCTACCCTGGATTGGTCCGACTCGCTAAAAAATTTGGCGAATATGTCAAAATCCTCTGGCCCGATTGAGTCGCCCGCGACGCCGGTAACAGCTCGCAGCGATGGCGATAGCGGTTGGCACGCAACGGTCTGCCACATCGACCGCCATTGCGCCAGCCCGAAACGAACCAGGGCCGCCACCGAAAACACGAAAATGAGCGCAGCAACCATGTCTAGGACGTCTATGAATATGGTCCTACACCGTGCCGAGGGGAATAGGCAGACCGTACTATGCGCGCTCCGCGCCCGGAAGGCGGGAAAAGGTCTTACGGCGTTCACTCGCAGAGGCTCTAATTGAACAAGCAAACGGATCACGCTTCGAGCCAGAATCTTCAGCCTACCCCGGAAGAGTACAAGTCCCGGTTGACCAAGCTCCAGCGGCGCGAGTGGTCCATTTGGGTCACATCGCTTACCATCATGTTGTGTCTGACCGCGGGGTTGGCGTTCCTTTCGTTCTCGGCCGCGCTTCGCGACAAAAATGTGCTTGATTCGGTCGTCGGTTTGACGGTCCTGATCCTGTTGTTCGGCAGCCACTCTACATACGAGAAACTTATCATCAACCGCCTTCGCCTCGAAATCGCCCAAAACCAGGCTGCTTCCGCGCAGTGGCGCGAGGTCGCTCTGGTCGATCCTCTCACCGGACTGTCCAATCGCCGGTACGCTGAAAAGCGCCTGAAAGAGGAAATCCTGCGATCCCAAAGGCAGGGTTATCCGCTGTGCCTGGTCGTGTTCGACCTCAACGAATTCAAGCAGACCAACGATCGCTTCGGACACGCCGCCGGCGATATGGTCCTGAAGGCCTTCGCGGAATCTCTTCGCAACGTCGCTCGGGAAACGGATGTTGCGGCGCGGCTGGGCGGCGATGAATTCGCCTTGCTGCTCACGGAATGTGATTCGGTCCAAGCCGAAGCAATGATCGGCCGCCTGAATCCGGGCGACGTCAAGTTTGAGGGCCAATCGCTGCCGATCCGGTTCGCCTATGGCTGTAATCAATTTCGAATCGGCGACGTGTCGGAAGACATGATGAGCGGCGCCGACGAGGCGCTATACGAACAAAAGCGCCGAGCCAAGAGGGCGCCTCTGACACCTGCAAAGTAACCACTGCGTCACTAGCCACCAGCTAGAAACAGCTTTAAATTACGCCGAATTTTCCGGTCAGCGTCGTCTGCGCCACGATCTTCGCTTTCATCGCGCGCTCTAAATCGGCCTTGCTTGCTCCGGCTTTCAACCCAGTATTCTCCCGGAGCGCGTACAGCTTGAAAAAATAGCGGTGCGCCGGCCCTTTCGGAGGGCATGGGCCCCCGTAGCCAATCTTGCCAAAATCGTTCTTGCCCTGCCGCCCTCCGTCGCGCAGATCGCGATCCTTCGGGACGCCTTCCGGCAAGCCGCGCGCGTCCGCTGGCAAATCGTAGATCACCCAATGAACCCAAACTCCTGAAGGCGCGTCCGGATCATCGACGATCAGCGCCAGACTCTTCGTCTCCTCGGGCGCGCCGCTCCACGCCAGTTCTGGAGACACATCTTGCCCTTCGCATGTGAATTTCTTCGGTATCGGTTGCCCATCGTTAAAAGCTGCGGAACGAAGTTCGAGTGCCATCGTCGTCGGCTCCTGCCTCGATTCTAATCCGATTGCACATCGCGCGCTCGCGCCCAGAGAGCCGGCGGCAGAGCGAAGCAATCGATTCGCCATGGCACCAGCTCGCCGAGCTCGTTGCGGCCTAGAACGCTGCCCATGTGGCGCTCCGATCGCCCGGGAGCATCAGCTTGGTGCGCGCGTAGGCTGGCTGGCTCGATACCCCTGCTTTTTCGGGATCTCTCTTTTGCGTCTGGCAGCCCGTTTCGCATCCTGTGTTTGAACTGCACCTCCTACCGGTAGCCCTCCTGCCCCGCTCTCCTGCTGTGGTCGATCTGTGATGATGGACCAGTCCGAAAAGCGCCAATCCATCGAGGCCGGTTTTCCGCACTTGGAGCAGGCGAGCGCGAGGCGGTGTTTTCGGCTTTGAGAACCTTGCCCCTTCGATAGCTATCCCTACATCAAACCTGCTGCCCCGGGGGTACTCAATGCACCACAACAAGGAGGCAACGATGCGGGCACTGACGAGTTGTCTTTTGATTTTCGGGCTCACCGCTTCTTCGGCGACGGCCGCGGAAGACAAAGCCAAAGACGCGAAGGCACCGACCGCAATCGCATCAAGCGCTGCGTCAAGCGCGGCAACCTCAGGTTCTTCCTCAGAAGAAGCAGAATTGCAGGAATTGAGAGATCTCTTGTTGGCTCAACAGAAACGCATCGAGGAGCTTGAAACGGAGGTAAGCGAAATAAAACGAACATCAGCCTCGGCCTCCGCCGGAGCCCCTCCGGCATCCACCCTAGGCGCGGAACCGTCGGCCGCACCGCTGGCACTCCCATCTGCCGGCGCAACGGCGGTCAATACACATCGAGACACTAATCTCGCTTCGGATTCCCAAGGCGAGCCCCACGCCCCCCTCTCCTTCAAAATCGGCGACGCCGAGTTCACCCCCGGCGGGTTCCTCGATTTCGCTTCGATTACTCGGACCGAGAACCTCGGTAGCGGCATCGCCACCAGTTTTGGCACGGTCCCTTTCAAGGGCACCCCACAATCCGCCCTAACCGAGAGCCGTCTTTCCTCGCAATACTCGCGCTTAAGCCTGAAAGTGCACGCGAATGTGGGCGACTCGACCAGCGTCACGGGCTACGTGGAAGCGGACTTCCTGGGCTTCGAGCCCGCGAATGCCTACACTACAGCGAACAGCAACTCACTGCGCCAGCGCGTCTATTGGGTGGACGTGCGGCACGGCAAGTGGGAAGTCCTCGGCGGCCAGGAATGGTCGATGCTGGAACCCAATCGCGTCGGCATCTCGCCGGACACCGCTGACGTCTTTTCCACCCTGAATGAGGACCCCAACTTCCAAGTAGGTCTCATCTGGGCGCGCCAGGGACAGTTCCGCGCGGTCTATCACGCCAATGACTGGTGGACGCTGGGCGTTTCGATCGAAAATCCCGACCAGTACGTTCCCGCGTCCGTGGTCTTCCCTTCCGACTCATTTGCCAGCCAGTTCGATAACGGCAGCGGCAGCACCAGCGCCGCAAGCAGCGCAACCAATACGGCCAGCCCCACTCTCCATCCCGACATCGTCCTCAAGACGGCCTTCGATTGGAAGCCCTTCGGACACGCGGCGCACGTGGAGGCGTCGGGATTGATCAGCAGCTTCAAGGCCTACAACGCCCTTGCGACGCCGGCAACCACCAGCACGATCACCGGCGGCGGCGGATCGCTCAACGCCAACTTTGAACTCTTTAACAACTTTCGCCTGATCGGCAATTCTTTCTATAGCTGCGGCGGAGGGCGTTACATCTTCGGCCTTGGACCGGACGTCGTCGTCCGTCCCAACGGCGATCTGGCCTGTGTCCATTCGGGTTCCGGAATCGGAGGGTTCGAGTGGCAGACCACGCCGAAATACACGTTCGCCGCGTACTACGGCGCAGCCTACTTCGATCGCAACTTCGGTGCGTTCCCAACCACCGGGTCAACTTGCAATGGGCAGGTAGGCTTCACCTGCGTTGGGTTCGGATTTCCGGGCTCGTCGACCACCGCGAATCGCGCCGTGCAGGAAGCAACCTTCGACGTCATCCCCACGCTGTGGTCGAGTCCCTACTACGGGAAGCTGCAACTCATCGGGCAATACTCGTATCTGACGCGCGCTCCTTGGTGGGTGGCCCCCGGCACTCCCAAAAACGCGCACCTCAGCATGATCTATCTCGATGTGAGGTACGTCTTGCCGTAATCCCACAGCGCTCGTGTCGTTCCAGCCGGTGTTTCCGCGAAAGGTATTCGAAGCGCCGCTGGAACGACACCAGCCTTCGCAACTCGAACCCCTGCGTCACGCCGGCGCGAAGTTTGCCATGGGGGTGCTACGACTGTACCTCCGGCCAATAGCTTTCCTACCCGGAGCGTCCCGGCGCATCGTTTTTTTCGCTTCGCTTTCGCCACACCATGCTCCGAAAATCTGCCCGCAGGACGCTCGCTCCTGCCGTACAATACGCCACTTATGCCCAAAATAACGTTCCTCGGTGCCGCAGGCACCGTCACCGGATCGAAATATCTCGTCGAAGCGGGAGGCAAGAAGCTCCTCGTCGATTGCGGCCTTTTCGAAGGCTCCAGCGAACTTCGCCAGCACAATTGGGAGCGCCTTTCCGTTCCCCCATCCGACATCGACTGGGCTCTGCTCACCCACGCCCACATCGACCACACCGGCTACTTGCCGCGCCTGGTGCGCGACGGCTTTCGCGGCCCGATCTTCGCCAACGCCGCTACTGCAGATCTTTGCGAACTCCTGCTGCCCGATTCCGCGCACCTGCAGGAAGAAGACGCGCGATATGCCGCGAAGAAAGGCTACAGCCGCCACAAACCTCCACTTCCGCTCTACACCGTCGAGGATGCCCAGAACGCCCTGCGCCAATTCCGCACGATTCCGCGCGCGGATGTTTGCAAGATCAGCCCTGAATTTTCCGTCCTCCCGCACGGCGCCGGCCATATCCTCGGCGCCACCTGGCTCGAATTGACCATCACCGAAAACGGCAAGCAAACGCTGGTTGTTTTCTCCGGTGACGTCGGCCGCTACGATCAACCCATCCTCAGGGATCCCGAGTCGCCCACGCGCGCCGATTACGTGCTGTGCGAATCCACCTACGGCGACCGCGAACATCCAGCCGGCAACGTTGCGGATGAACTGGCCGACGTGATCAACCGCACCGCCAAACGCGGAGGAGCGGTGGTAATTCCGGCCTTCGCTGTCGATCGAACCCAGACGCTACTCTATTACCTCCGCCAGCTCGAAGACCAACAGCGCATTCCCCGCCTGCCGATGTTCGTCGATAGCCCCATGGCCATCAGCGTCACCAGCCTGTACGAGAAGTACAAGAGCGACCGGGATCTGAAGTTTGCAGCCGAGGAACTGCAGGGCAATCACGATCCGCTCAACGTTCACGAAGTGCACATGACCCGCACCGTAGAAGAGTCGAAGAAAATCAACGACGTGGTCTCGCCCTGCATAATTATTTCCGCCAGCGGCATGATCACCGGCGGGCGCATTTTGCATCATCTCGCGCGCCGCTTGCCCGATTCGCGCAGCTCCGTCTTGATCGTCGGCTATCAGGCGGAAGGCTGCGGCGGACGCGCGCTTCTCGACGGCGCAAAATATCTGCGCATCCATGGCGAGGAAGTTCCCGTGCGCGCGGAGATCGTCGAAATCAGCCAGCTTTCCGCGCACGCCGGGAAAAGCGAATTACTGCGCTGGCTTTCGGGATTCCAGGCCCCGCCGCGCCAGCTATTCTTGGTCCACGGCGAGCCCAGCGGCCTCAACGGCCTCCGCGATGCGGTCACGCAGAAATTCCATTGGCCCGTGACTATTCCCGAATACAAGCAAATGGTGGATTTAACGTGAAAGTTCCGGGCCGCTGGAAAGCCGCCCGGGGCCTTTGTGGTAAACGATCAGATGCGCGCTTTAAGATTCGTCAGCCGCTCGGCTGCGGCTTGCAAGGTTTTTTCCTTCTTGCAGAATGTGAAGCGAACGATGTTCCGGCCATCGGCAGGTTCGCGATAGAAACTCGACCCCGGCACGCAGGCCACGCCGATCTCTTTCACCAAAAATTTCGCGAATGCCACGTCGTCAGGAAAACCGAACGCCGAAATATCGGTCATGATGTAATACGCTCCACGCGGCGTGAAGCAGCGGAATCCCGCCTCCGTGAGAATTCCCAGCAGCCGGTCGCGCCGCGTCAGATAATCGCTCGCCAGCTTTTCGTAATATTCAGCGGGCATGCCCATCGCGACGACGCCCGCCTCCTGCAGCGGCGCGGCCGCGCCCACGGTCATGAAATCGTGTACCTTGCGAATCGCCGCGGTCACTTCCGGCGGAGCGATGGCCCAACCCACGCGCCATCCAGTCACGCTGTAAGTTTTCGAAAGCGCGTTGATGGTGATGGTCCGATCGCTCAGCCCTTCGACGGTCGCCGGCGATATGTGCCGCGCTCCGTCGTACAGCATGTGCTCGTAAATTTCGTCAGTGATCGCGAACGCGTTCCAGCGGACGCACAGGTCGCGAATGCATTCCAGTTCCGCGCGTTCGAAAACTTTCCCGGTGGGATTATTCGGCGTGTTCAGAATGATCGCTTTGGTAGCAGGGCCGAATGCCGCCGCCAATTCCTCGGGATCGAACTTCCAATTCGGCGGCTGCAGCTTCACGAAACGCGGCGTGGCGCCGGAAAGAATCGCGTCCGGCCCGTAGTTCTCGTAGAACGGCTCGAACACCACCACCTCGTCGCCCGGATTGATGATCGCCAGCATCGACGAAAGCATCGCCTCCGTGGCGCCGCAGCACACGGTGACTTCGCGCTCGGGGTCGACAGCCACGCCCTGCGTGCGCTCGAACTTCTGCGCGATGCCGTTGCGAAATGCCTTCGCGCCCCAGGTTATCGCGTACTGATTCACGTCGCGCGCGATGGCCTCCTGGGCGGCGCGCTTGATCTCTTCGGGAGCGGGGAAATCAGGAAATCCCTGCGAGAGATTCACGGCGGCGTGCTGAATCGCCAGTCGCGTCATCTCGCGAATCACGGACTCGGTGAACTTCCCCGCTTTCGCGGAGAGTTCCGGCCTAGCGTTTGTGCTCTGTGTGGACTTCACGCGGTCCCGTTCTGGCGAGATAGAGATGGCGGTAAATCGCTGCATTGCGCTCCACGATTTGGACGTAATCGCGCGTCTGTGAAAATGGGATCGAATCCACGAATTCCGCTGGCTCGCGGTAGTTTTGTCCCGTGGTCCATTGCGTCACCCGGTCCGCACCGGCATTATAGGCGGCCAGTATCTCTTCCACGTTGCCGTCAAACAGTTTGTCGAGCTGGGCGAGATACGCCGTTCCCAGCCGCACGTTGTAATCCGGTTTGGTCAGATCGTCCTGTGAATATCGCACTCTTTGGTCGCGGGCCAAGATTTTCGCCGTGTAGGGTTCCAGCTGCATCAAGCCGACGGCATTCGCGTAGGAGATCGCCTGTGGATTAAATGCCGACTCCTGATGGATCAGCCCGGCCACCAGCATCGGGTCGAGCCCCTTGCGTGCAGCCCAGTGGCGAATCGACGTCTGATAGGGCAACGCGTAGGCGGCCAGCCAGATCGAGCGCGGCACGTCGGCAAATCTGCGCGATTCTAGCTGCGGATACAGTTCGCGAGTCAAGACGATCGCCACGCCGCAGTGTTTCGCAGCCACCGCTTCCTTAGCCGCTTCCAGCAGCAGAGCCGGCTGGTGCGTTTCCGCATATCCGGCGCGCAGTTCGAGCATGGCTGAGGAGTCAAAGGCGATCGATTCGAGGGCCGCGGCGCGATCCCGCTTTACATCCGCTTCCGCCGACGGCGGATCTTCCATCGACATCGCGCGCGGGATAGCAGGAATTACCGCCAGTAAATCGTCTTTCTCTCTGGGTGCTCGGCCAATTACGCGCAACCGTTTCGAGGCCAGCATCGCGAAATACGTCTGCGCGAAGCGGCCCTGCAACTTCGCGTAAAAGCCTCTGGCGCGCGCGCGCTCCTTGGACTCCTCGGCGAGCCGGCCGAGCCAGTACAACGTGTCCGGCGTGTATTCGGAATCAGGGAAGCGCAGCAAATGAGCTTCGAGTTGCTGGGTGGCGTCCGGGTGTCGCTCGATGGTCGCGGTCCACGCGACACGCCAGAGCGCCGCATCCGCGTACTGCGAAGAGGGGAACTGCTTGCCCAATTGCGCGTAGTAGCTGGAGGCTTGATCGCGCTGCAGATTCACCCAGTAGTAGTTTCCGGCGAGAAACAGGACGCGCCCCGTCCATTCGCTCGAAGGAGCTCTCGTTTGAGCCGCCTGAACGGCCGCTACCAGCTTCGCTTCGTTCCCCGCTCCGCGGTAATAATCCGCGAGAATGTAATCGCGCTCGGCGTCCACGTCCGGATCGGAAATCGTGCGCGCGGCCAAGGCGGAGGGATCGCTGCCCGCCTCAACGCCGCACTCCAGCACGCGCACTTCCGCCCGTTCCAGCTGCTCTCCAGAAAGCGAAGGCAGCAGGGACGTGTATTCGTCGCGCGCGTCGCTCCAATCCTCCGCGCGAAACAGGACATCGGCGTGAGAGAGCCGGTCTCCGAGCGGAATCGGCTGCAGTTGCGTACCGAGCTGCGCGTTCAGCGTCGAAAGCTTGTCCTCAGCGGAGCGAGCTTGATCACTGAGGGGAAAGCGCAGGTACACGGACTGATAATCCTTCGCCGCAGCGAGCAACTGGCCGGCTTGCTCGTGCGCTTCGCCGCGCAGGAAAAGCAGCTGCGGCACAGCGTCTGTCCGCCCGTAAGCGTCGAGTGCGGCGACGGCATCGGCGGGCTTACTCGCGGCGATGGCCGCCGCTCCGAGCGCTTGCAACGCATCTTCGGTCTCGACCGAATACGGATAATCCTTGCGCAGCGATTCCAGTTCGGCGAGCGCGTCCTGATTGTCGCTCAGCGCGACATTTGTCTCGGCTTGCCAGTAAAGATCGTAATCGCCCAGCAGCGCATCGCCCTGCGCCAGCGCCAGCCATTTCGCCGCTTTCTGGAAATCGCCGTTCTGATAGTCAAAGTAGCCAAGCGCCAGCGCCGCGCGCTTGCCCAGAATTCCCGACGATTTTCGCTGCGCGATCTGGCTCAGCCGCGCGTACGCCCAAGTGGACTTCTTGTCTCGCAACACGCGCGACAAACTCTCCAACTGGCTCCGGCTCGTGCTGCTCACTTTCGATCTACGCGCAGTCGTTGCAGTGGATTCCGAGCGGGCAAAACAGGCGGTGGACAACAGCAACAACACTCCGGCGGCGTGCGCCAACCGGCTTGCATGCTTCATGGCAGCGGCCTTAGTGACGAAGGACGGGCGAGGGATACGGATAGTCTCCGAGGGCCGCGCTATCACCCTCGGCGAGGATTTCCACCATCCACCGGTGAAAGTAATCCACCGGGTGGTCCAGAATGGCGCGGAACCGGCGATCGTATTCCTTGCGAGCTTTGTCAAGATCACTTCTTAACCGAACACAGATGTCTTTATTGTCTAGCCCCAATCTTACATCTTTCGGGTGCAGAAGTTTTATATCCTGCATGGCCACTTTGGCCACCCGATTGGCCCGCCGATGCAGCTCCTGCAGTTCCGGAGCAAGCGTCGCCACGTCAAATGCTGGGGCTTTGGCCGGTTCTTGCGCTTTGTCCCCTGGAGCCGCGACCTCGACCGGCTCTGGTTCAAGCGGCACGAGCGGCGGTTCTTCTGCGACTTCTCCGGCCGGTTCCTCGGCCCATTCCGATTCTGCCGCGGCAGCTGGCGAAACGGGAGCTACTTCTTCCGGTTCCGCAACAGCGGCATGAGTCGCGCTTGCGTGGTGCTCGACTTCTTCTTCAGCTGCCTCACCCGTCCCATTGTGATCGCGAGGGTTCAGCGCGACGGCCACGAAATTCGAGAGCACCGAAAGCCCAGCGGCCAGCGCGGACGCCGCCGTTTGCGCGCGCAGCATGGCTGGAAGAGCATTCGTTGGCCGGCTCGAAGAACACGATGCCACCAGATCTGCATACGCTTGATGCAATTCATCGGCAGTGCGTTGTAAAGGAGCCAGATTGTCGCGTAACGCGCGCGACACAGCGTCTTCGAGCGCTCTTTCGAGCGGCTTTTGGCGTTCTGCCAAGCGGGTGAATACCTCTTGGCGATTATGAAAACGGCGGAATGGAGTGTCAACTGAGATTCCGGCGGCGCGTTCCTTGCCAACGCATATCGCGGTGCGAGCTTTGGCGCCGATTATGTTTCACTTGCCTTCGAGCAACGGCGCTCGTATCTTCGGGAGTTCGCGCGAGGACTATCGAATGGGAACGGCAAAACGCGCATCCGCAAATGGCGGCAAGTCAACCGAGCCAGCGCCGTGCTCACCCATGTTGACCCTCGAACAAATCAAAAGCTTGTTGCGGCTGGAGCCGCTGCCGAACGAGGGCGGCTTTTACGCCGAGACGTATCGTTCCGCAGACACGCTGGCGCAAGGCGCTCTGCCCGCCGGTTATCCGGGCGGGCGCAGCATGGCCACGGCCATCTATTTTCTGCTGACTCCCGAGAGCTTTTCCGCCATGCACCGGTTGCGCGGCGACGAAACTTTCCACTTTTACCTGGGCGATCCGGTGGAAATGCTGCAGCTCAAGCCGGACGGAAGCGGCGAGCCAATCCTGATCGGTCCGAAAATCGAATCCGGAATGCGTTTGCAACACACCATCCCGGCGGGCTGTTGGCAAGGCTCGCGCCTGGCTCCCGGCGGAAAATTCGCGCTCCTGGGCACCACCATGGCGCCCGGTTTCGATCCGGCCGATTTCGAGCTCGGCAATCGCGAGCAGCTCTCGCAAGCCTATCCTCCCTACGCCGCGCTAATCGCACTCCTCTGTAGATAAGTAGCGCGGCTGCCGCTCACTGCATCGCTTGCTCCTGGCATCATTGCTGAAATCTGAGCTGCGTTGATGGCAATCGTTCAGACGCTTTCTCAAGTCGCCCGCCTAGTGAGCCTGCGCAGTCAACGCGTTCGAGGCCGCCAGAGAGTCCATGTAGTCTCTCCAGTGCGCAATCTTTCGGTTCTCGATCTTGATGATCGAGCAGAACCGATTGTTGCATTTCACTCTCGTCGCCAGGACGGTCCCGTGGACCTCATATTCGAGGACGACGACACGACCGTCGTCTGTCTTATGGACAATTAGATTGTTGGCGGATTGCAGCGCGATGTTGTCGACATAGCCCCTAAACGCCACCATTAGATCGGTTCGCCCTCGAATCACGCGAGGCCAGCCGAGATCGTAGAGAACCTCGTAGACGGTATCGTCAGTGATGATGTCGAAGAAGTGCTCGCCATCGACGAGATCTCCCAGCGCACCTCGGATCAGTCTGAAATAAGGATCGGCGGGTTTGTAGGCGGCGTATTTGAGCTTGGGCATTCCAAAGTCCTCTCGCGCTTAGCAGAATTCGGCTTCCATGAAGGAGATGGCGGTACGAGCTCCAGCCGAGGCGAACATTTGCGTGAGATTGCACTGGGGGCGCGTTCCCCAGCTCACTAATGCCTGAGCCGAATAGTCAGGCGATTTTGCTTCCTGCGCGCGTGCGCATATCGCTCCGTCGGAATTTGGTGGAGGCGGGGGGAGTCGAACCCCCGTCCGAGAGGCCTTGCTACTCGAAGACTACATGCTTAGCTCGTTCCGAAGGTTTCGCTGGCGGAGCTCAGAGCGAGCAAGACGCGCCGTCAACTAGTCCGATGATCTTACCGGCGCGTTACGGACCGAAACGCACCGGCCAGCCCACTGTGTGACGCCTCATCCCAAACGCGCAGGCGACGTCTGGGGAGACGCGCTACCTACTTTTGGTTAGGCAGCGAGAGCCAACTGAGAGTTGCCAGTTGTATTGTTCCACCCGATTGCGGGCAGGTGGCGCCCGGCATGCCTTCGGGTCGCTACAGCTTCCGTCGAAACCGTGTCGCCCCCGTTGGTCCCACTAGGATAGCATTTCGACGCACGCCGGCCAAATTCGTGCTCTGATCCGATGCACAACGCGCTGCTAGCGTGGCTTGAGAATATCGCTGAGATAATCGTGGGTGTTGGGGATGCGTTCGAGGTGCGGGAAGCGGACACCGCCGGCGTAGTGAATCACGTAGGTCTGCACGGAGTTGAAGTTTTTGGCGATGATGGTGATTTCGCCGCCCTGCGGATGCGCGATGGCATCGTCGAGCGTATCGGCGGAACAGGCGCGCCCATTAACGGCGAGAATGGTCATGTGCGGGCCGAGCCCCGCCGCGTATGCGGGACTTCCCAGCAACACATCGGCGATCGAGCCGCCTTTGTCAACCCGAATTCCGATCGAATACGATCCGTTATATTCGGTGGGGTCGACCTCGGAATCGAGGCTCGATTTATTCGGAGTGGTATTGTAGACGAGCCGCCAGCCTGAGGCTTCCAGGCCCTCGGTGGGCGGCGCTGGATTCACATCGTAAATGCGCTTCTGAATAAACGAGTGCCAATCGTAAGGCCACACTGCGTTGAGCGCAGCTTCCACATCCTGCCGCGTGTACGGAACCACAATTGTGCCGGTATCGCGCTGGCCGAAAAAGCTGTGCAGAAAATCTCCGAGCGACTTGCGGCCGTGTGATTGCTCGCGGATCAGGACGTCCGCCTGCAGCCAGATGAGCGCGCCTTCGTCGTAGTAATCCTGGCTGCGGCGGATAGACGACCAGCCGCCATCGACGGTTCGGATCACCCAGTTCTCGGTAGCCGTATCGACCAGAGGCGTGTACTTGCGTCCGGGCTCGTCGGCAAAATCGGCGGCAGTGTGCGCCAGATATTCGCGCATGTATGCGGGATCGTTGAAGCCGGCGCGCGTGGCCAACAACATACCGATGTATTCGTTGAGGCCTTCGTAGACCCACAGCAGCGACGTGCGCTCGGGACCTTGGTAATCAGGCTTCGAATACAACTCGGCCGGGCGGCGGTATTTTCCGTCCCAGGAATGGGACTGCTCGTGCGCCAAAAGCGGCCAGCCAAGCTCTTCGAGTACGGATTTTTTCGAGAGCCCCGCGTTACCGATCGCGTTCCAGGGGGAGTTTTCGTGTTCCAAGCCGTCGTAGGGATCGGACGCGCTCTGCGAGACGAGGATATGCATCTTTTCCCAATGCCGGTAGCCGAACATGGCGCGATCCTGATTGATAAGCTTGGCGAAAAGATCGAACGCGTGCGCTTTGTCGGCGTCGTCCACGGCAGACTGGCTATCGCCGGTGATGTCCAGCTCTGCGGGCCAGGTGGACGCAAGAGGCACGGCTCGGAAGTATTCTCCCGCTAGCACCGGCGAATCGATCAGCCGTTCGAGCGAAAGCGGCGCGAAGTCGATGCGGTCCCCGGATTGGCCGGTGACCTGAAGCGAGCTGCCCTGTTTCCATCCCGCCGGCAAAATGATGGACGGCTGAACCATCAACTTGAGCTTGTCGATTCCGAGCGGATAGAGAATAAACGCGTTCCACGGCGCCAGGAATTGATGCGCGGAGATGCTGCCCTGCAGCAGCTCGTCGAAATCAACGGAGATGCGATCCACTCCCTGCGGGACGGCGACTTCAAATTCGAAGATATTTCCGGCGTCGCGGGTCCACGGCAAAGTGTCAGACCCGGCGTGAATCCGTAGCGCGGCAAAATCCTCGATGGGGCCGGTGGGGCCATGCTCGCCCGGTATCCATTTCGGGTATGCGAGCACGACGGTGCCCGGTTGCACGCGAATTTCCTCGTGGATGAAGGCGATGCGGCGCGGCGCCTGCGATTCATCGAGGACCAGCGTCATGTTCGGCGAGGATTGTTGCGATAGCGCTGCGGGCGCAAGCGCAACAACAGCGAGGAACAGAAGCGCGAAACGATTCAGCAGCGATGGCGATTTCACGCGGATGCCTTTAAATCGATGTGAAAAGCTTGAGCTCGGGATTCTGCCAGAGAGAGGGCGCGCGGTGCCATTAAATTCTTGCGAGAGATGCAATTGCAGTTGCCGAGGGCTCACGGCGAGCGGCGTCACGCCGCCGGCGCGTGATCGCGTTCATTTAGGCGAGGGTCCGTCATACGCTTTTTGCAGCGTGGCGATATCGAGTTTGCCCATCTGAAGCAACGCCTGCATGACGCGATTGGTTTTTTCGGGATCAGGGCCGCTGATGAGTTTGGCCAATGCGGTCGGGACGATTTGCCACGCCAGACCAAACTTGTCGTACAGCCAGCCGCACCTGTGTTCTCGGCCGCCAGCGGAAAGCTTCTCCCAATAGTGATCAACTTCCTCCTGCGTTTCGCAATTCACCACGAACGAAACTGCTTCGTTGAACTTGAATTGCGGCCCGCCGTTGAGCCCCATAAAGTCCTGGCCATTGATCTGGAACATCACGACCATCGCCGAGCCGGCCGGCTGCCCGGAAGCGTTTGCGGCGTCTTTGCCGTAGCGGCTGATGTTGCCGATTTTCGAATTCTTGAAGATCGAAGTGTAAAAATTGGCGGCCTCTTCGGCATTACCGTCGAACCACAAGCATGGATATATGTTTTGCATGGTCGCTCCTAATTTGCTGAGAAGTTACCGCTGCGCGGCGCGCGCAGTGGGATCATGGCGCGGAGTTCCGGGTCGCGAAAGAAAATGCCTGCCCAGACAAGAACGCCGAAGATCACCGGGAATGCGTTTTCAAATGCCGGGCTGCCGGCTTGCAGTTGAATGGCGGTTGCGCCGCCGAGATAGCCGGTAAGCAGAATCGCGCCGAGAATCGAAGTCCGCGGGACCGCGTAAAGCGCCGTGCAAATCAGCAGGACGGTTCCAATTCCAACCGTGTCGGCTACGGAAAGGTGCAGCCGCGCCGAGGCCTGTAGAACTTGCGAAACTTTAAGCACCTTTGTGACGCCGTCGAAAACCATGAACAGCACGACGAAGCCGCTGATTACGCGCCCCGTCCACAGGCCGGCTTTGGAAACCGAACCAGATGCCACTCTCGCTTGCGTTCGGACCGGCTCTGTGTTCGTCATCGGCGTGCTCCTTTCAAAAAAGTCGAATGTCGATCCAATCTCCGCGTGCAGAATCCGAGTCGCGCCACGAAATCAGGAAGCCTGGTCGCAGTTGACCATCCACGGAATTCCATACTGATCTCGAAGCATTCCGAACCGCGCTGCCCAGAACGTCTTTGGATGGGCATCTCCACTTTGCCATTTTCCGCGAGCGCGTTGAAAACGCGTTCGGCCTCGCTTGGATCCTTGGCCCAGAGCATCACCGACACACCTTTGGGAATGTTGTACGAGTTCGGCGGCGCATCGGCGCCCAGCAGCAACTGGCCATCGACGTTGAGCCTGGCGTGCATGATCTTTTTCAGCCATTCCGGAGGAACATGCTGCGCTGCCGGAGTGCCTTCGTGAGTGACCAAAGCCTCGATCTTTCCGCCGAGGCATTTCTGATAGAACTTGAAGGCCTCTTCGCATTGCCCATTGAAACCGAGATACGCAATTAATTGCATGCTCGCTCCTTCCATCTCTTTATCGAATCGGCGGACGCTGTTTTCAGCGCCTCAGCTCGCATTTCGCATGTATGTCGAACGAACCCGGGCGAAATCGACAGCGTCAGCCGGCCGCTACCGCCGGCAGACCCTGAATTTCCACCAGCGGACGAATCTCGACAGTGCCCCAACGACCAGCAGGTATCTGACCGGCGATCTCAATGGCTTCGTCGAGGTCTTTCGCGTCGATCAGGAAAAAACCGCCGAGTTGCTCGCGGGTTTCCGCGAACGGGCCATCGGTCACCAGCCGCGTTCCATCTTCGTGGCGAACGCTGGTGGCCGTCGAAGTAGGCTGCAGAGGCGCCACCGCTAGCAACTTCCCATTGGCTTGAAGTTCGTGCGCGTAACCGGCGGAGTCCGCGTAGCATTTATTGCGCACCTGCTCGCTCAGCGAGTTTTCGTCGAGATAAATGAGCATCATGTATTGCATGGTACCTCCCGCTGCGGCCTTGCGCCCCCTGTGATAACGGAAAGGCCGCGTCTTGTAAAGAACTTGGCAGCGCCGACGGCGCGTAGCATTTGCATCCGCGAATTCGAGCTGCCTTGGAAACGCCGTCCGCAGCAATGCCCTTCATTAGTGAATCGAATGCGTTGACGCAAAATCGACATTTAGCCCAAAATATTGGCAAGGTCATCCATGCCAGCCGACACAGCAGCAGCCGTTGAATCCGTATACCGCTCTGACTGGGGCCGGATCGTCGCCACGCTCATCAAGCTTTTCGGCGATTTTGAGCTGGCGGAAGAGTACGCCCAGGAAGCGTTTGCGGCCGCGTTGGCACAGTGGCCCGCCAGCGGCGTGCCGGAATTCCCGCGCGCCTGGATCATCCAAACCGCGCGGCACAAAGCGATCGATCGCCTGCGCCGCCAGACGCACTTCGCGGAAAAAATCCAGTCGCAGCTCGCGGCGGAGGAGCCCATAGCGCAATCCGAGCCGGAATTCGATGCTGGTGAGATTCCCGACGAGCGCCTGCGCCTGATCTTTACGTGTTGCCACCCGGCACTCGCTCCCGAGGCGCAAGTGGCCCTGACTCTGCGGACCCTTTGCGGCTTGGAAACGGATGAAATTGCGCGCGCGTTTCTGATTCCCCCCGCGACCATGGCGCAGAGGCTGGTGCGCGCTAAACGGAAAATTCGCGACGCCAAAATTCCTTATAGCGTTCCGGAAGCGCGGCAAATCGCCGAACGGCTCGATGCGGTGCTGGCCGTCATTTATCTTGTATTCAACGAAGGCTATGCGGCCACGAGCGGCGAAAAACTCGTTCGTGCCGATCTGACCAGCGAGGCGATTCGCCTCGGGCAGCTGCTGCGGAACCTCATGGCGCCGAACCCGCCGTCCGAGGCCACCGGCCTGCTCGCTCTGATGCTGCTCCATGACGCGCGGCGCGGTTCGCGCACCGACGAATCCGGCGACATCGTGGTGCTCGAAGAGCAGGATCGCAGCCGTTGGAATCAGCAACAAATTGCCGAGGCGCTTGTCCTCGTTACGGAAGCGCTTCGCGGCAATCCCGGCGCATACGCGCTGCAGGCCGCCATCGCGGCGGAACATTGCAAAGCGGCGCGGGCCGAAGAAACGGATTGGCCGCGGATTTTGCAGCTATACGATTTATTGCAGCGGGTGCGTCCCTCACCGGTGGTGGCACTGAATCGCGCCGTGGCCGTGGCCATGGCCCAGGGGCCACGCGCCGGGCTCGACATCCTCGATGAGCTGGCCTCCAGCAGCGAGCTGGATGATTTCCACCTGTTCCACGCCGCGCGAGCCGATCTGCTTCGGCGGCTCGGATCAAGCTCTGAAGCCGCGGTCAGCTACAACCGCGCGCTCGCGCTGGCTAGCAACGAAAGCGAACGCCGCTACCTGACCCGCCGGCTGCGCGAAGTTGCCGGCGGAAGCGACAAATTAGCTGGTAGTTCCGTGCCGTGAGTTACTGCGGCTCGGGAAAGCGGACGACAGTAATCGATTTCAGCATTCGAATCCATCGCGCGGGGCGTTTATCGCGGGGCGCGACGAGTTTCAGCGGCCCTTCGTCGGCGCCAATCGGAGCGCCGTTGAGCTGATCGGCCACCAAAACATCGGAGTCGAGAAATCCTGAATCCAGTTCTGGGAGCGAGAACACCACGCGATATCCGTCCGCAGCCGACGCCACGATGCAGGTGGCCATCCACTTGCCGCGAATGGCTTCTCCTTGTGGGACGCCGGCTTTCACCAGCAGCGCGTCGAGAGAAACGCCTTTATAAACCTCGGCTTTGTGGCTGTGCGGGTTGACCACACTAAGTGTGGTCTGCGGCATCTTTTCTAGATCCGCTACCGAGAGCGTCAGAGGCGTGGTCACGGCGCCGGTGATCGTAATCATGGAGGGTCCCGAAGCAGCGGACTTTTGCGCGACGGCAGCTCGCGGGGCAAAAATAGCGGTGGCGAAAAAAGTCAGAACTGCGACGATGACCGCTTTGTAGCGCATGAACGAATCTCCCGAGGCGGACGCTTAAACTTGGCTCGCGGTTGTTGCTTCGATTGCGCGCGGATCGCCGTCGTATGCCGTGGCCACGCCGCGCACGTGCTTGCTCAACAAAATCGCAAGCCATCCGAGCACGCCGCACACCGCGCCGGAAATGATGATCTGCCGAGGCTTCCAACCAGCGGTCAACATCATACCGCCAACGAGCGGCCCCACAATCGAGCCAACGCGTCCGACGCCCAGCGCCCAGCCAACGCCCGTCGAACGAATCGGCGTGGGATAAAACTTGGCGGCCATCGCGTTCAATCCCGCCTGCGCACCGATCACCAGAAATCCCATGACGCAGCCGATCACCAGCGCCGGCCCGAACGAATGCGTCACTTCCCCGACGCCCACGATGCACACAGCCGAAAGCAAAAATTCCGCGATCAGCGCGTTGAACGCGCCTACGGCATTGATCAGTGGCCCCTCCGCGAAGCATGCAAAGATTCCGCCGAAGCTCACGCCCGCGGTTACCAGCACGCTATGCGACACGCTCATGCCCGCTTCTTTCAACAGCGAAGGCAGCCAGCTGTTCATGAAATACATTCCCATCAGGTTCATGAAATACGGAATCCACAGCAGCATCGTGCCCACCGCGCGCCCTTCGGTGAATAGATGCTTCACCGGCACTCCCTTTCGCGCGGTTTCGTCCGAGGTGGCGGTGAAATCAATTTGCGCGGGCGAAACATCAGGCGCAATCCGCGCCAGAATACTCTCGATTCGCGCGGGGTCTTTTTTTCGCGCCGCCATGAACCGCGCAGACTCGGGGAGCTTCACCACGAGCGCCAGCGCCAGGGCAATCGGCACAATTCCACCGATGTAAAACACCCATTTCCATCCCCAACTCCCGATCACCGCCGAGCTCACCACTCCGCTGAGCACGCCGCCAATCGGCATTCCGGCAAACAGCGTCGCCACCACCGGCGCAATCAGGCGCTTCGGCGAATATTCCGAAGCCAGAGCCACCGCGTTGGGCATCGCTCCGCCAAGGCCCAGTCCGGTGAGAAAGCGGTACATCCAAAGCTCATGGTAGGTAGTGGCATGAGCGGTGAGCACCGCGAACGCCGCAAATGTTAATTCTGAAAGGATGATTACCCATTTGCGGCCGATGCGATCGGCGATCGGTCCTGTTCCCATCGACGCGACCATCAGTCCGATCAAGCTGGCGGAAAGAATCGGCCCGAAGGCATGAATGGGAATGTGCGTGGCTTGCGAAACGGGCGTGGTGACGTACGACATCGTGAAGCCGTCGTACCCATCCATCACCAGCACCAGGCCGCACAGCACAATCGTCCAAATCTGGTATGCGCCCAGCGGGCGTTGGTCGATTACTTCGCCGACGCTTAGCGCTCTCGATGCCATTTCACTGTCATCCTAGTCACGCGAACCCTAACAACAGCCTACTCTGGCTTGATGTGGAAGATACGCTCGGCATTCTTGTGGAAGATTTTGTGCTTGTCTACATCCGAGATAGGCGCGGTATTCATGAATTTTACGGCGTCCGGCGAAGTTTGATAGGGATAGTCGATGGCCCACATGACGTTGTCCGCGCCCACTGCCTCGATGCAGAACTTCAGTACCGGATGCCAGTTCATGCCGCTGGTAGTGATGGCGAAATTCCGTTTGAAATATTCGCTGGGCTTTTTCTTCAGCTTGGCGCGATCGAATTGAATGGTGGCCATGCCGTGCATGTAGTCAATGCGATAGAGCCAGTACGGTAGCGCTTCGCCCATGTGGCCGAGGACGATTTTCAAGTTCGGAATCGCGTCGAACACCCCGCTGGTAATCAGCCGCAGCGCGTGCAACCCCGTTTCCGCCTGATAGCCCCAGATAGCGTGCTCCAAATGGTCGGGACGGTACGCTTCCGCCATCGCCGGTATCGGCGCGCGCGGGTGAATGTAGAGCGCGGCCTTCAGCCCGGCAATCGCTTCGAGCAGCGGCCAATATTTTCTGTCGCTCAGATACTCGCCGTTGGTGTGCGAATTGATGATAAGCCCATTCAATTTGAGGTCGTTGATCGCGCGTTCGGCCTCTTTGATCGCGCCGGGCACGTCCTGCGGCGGCACGGTCGCGAGTCCCGTGAAATGGTCGGGATGCTTTTGCACGACGTTGGCCAGCCGGTCATTGGCGGCGATCGCGACATCGAGGGCGCGGCCCGCTTCCATCATCTGCACGCCCGTCGATGTGAGCGACAGCAGATGCATGTCCACGCCGTCGCGGTCCATGATCTTCAGGCGCTGGCCTTCCAGATCGAGAAGGTTTTTATTCACGGGCCCGTTCGGGTCGGTCTGAATTTTCCAAAGAAACAGATCGGGATGATATTCCGTCTGCTTCGCCAGGATTTCTCGCATGGCATCCATCTGTTCGGGCGTTGAGAAGGCTTCTTCCGTGGCTATCCGCCGAAAATCCTTTTTCTTGGCTTTCCCTTTTTCCGCGCTCGCCTTCCCTTTCGGACTCATGATGTTGCCTCCTTGCGTTCCGCAAAAAAACGCCCGCTTCGCGGCCGAGAAATACACCAGCGCACTCCGGCGCAGCGATTTGGACGTACGCGAGTCCCACCCCCGCGGCGCTTCCTTATACGCCCGCCGCAGAAATTACTCAAGGGCCTCTCGAATCCATGACCGTAAACGACTGCTGAAACAAAGCACTAAGAAGCATCGCGCCGAGCGTGCCTGGGCAACCTTCGAAGTGAGCCGGGTGGGTACATCGCCCGATAGAAATTTCAGATTTCGCCGCTCATAGTGGCATTTGCAAGCACCGTGCGGTCGCGTTTCTGGTTGCCGGCCCGCGCCACGGCGCGTGTAAATCAGCCTGGGGGAACGTATGTATCACCATGTGAAGAAGTTGATGTACACCGTGAATGTGGGCGAACCCGATCCGCGGTTCGGAAACATGTTGCTCGAACAATTTGGCGGCGCAAACGGCGAACTGGCCGCAGCCATGCAATATTCCGTGCAGGGTCTCAACTGCGAAGATCCCAAGCGCAAAGATCTGCTGATGGACATTGGAACCGAGGAGCTTAGCCACCTGGAAATCGTGGGCACTCTGGCCCGCATGCACCTGAAACCTCTCAAGACCAAGCGCAACGCCGCAGAAGCCGATCCGCTGATCGCCATCGCCGGCGGCGGGGGCGCGGCTCTCTACAATTCCATGGGCGATCCGTGGACCGCTGATTATCTGAAAATCACCGGCGAGCTCGATGTCGATCTTCGCAGTGACATTGCCGCCGAGGCCCGCGCCAAAATCGTCTACGAGCGGCTGATCAAGTCCACGCAAGATGCCGGGACGACCGACTCGCTGAAATTCTTGATGACCCGCGAAATCACGCACATGAAAGCGTTCATGGCCGCGCTCGAAAGCATGGGCAAGGACCCGCTCAAGATCGGCGATATTGAACCCGATCCGAAGTGGGTCAACAAATATTTCAACGATTCCACCGGTCAGGGCGACCACGGCGACGTGGACGCGCGCGGCCCATGGAACGAAGGCGACCATTGGGAATTTGTCGAAGCGCCCGCGGCGCAAGACCTGAGGGCGCTCGCAGCGAAATCGGGTGGGCAGCGGTAAAGTCCGCGGGAAATTGCCACCTGAACGGCAGCGCGCGGGCGGCTTTCAGTTGCTCGGCTGCAGGCCTCCCGCACGCGCCGGAATGTGGGTCGCGGAGTCTGCGCCCGCGTTCCTGCCAATTCCCATCTCGCCTGCCGTAGAAATCCGCTCCAGCCGGACGCCGCGTCGAACGCAAACGCCATAAAGGTTTAGGAAGGTCGACGTTACGACCGTAATGCGGCGCTTCGGTAGTGATCTCCAATCTCGCGCAGCTCGTCACAACCCTTCTGATCCTACTGGCCTTATTCACGTTGGGAACTGCTCGACACACCAGTCTTATCCGAGTAAAATCGCCGCGAAGTTGCCACTGTAAAAAACCTGAATCGTTCTGCTCGCAGTGCTGTAGCCGGCCCGTCTCGAACGCGTGGTCTTAGAGCGTCAAAATTCCTGATAGTTCACAAACGCTCGGGTGACGAAGGATGAAAATTTCATTCAGCACGCGATTGGTGTTATCCGTCGTTTTCGCCGTATTGTTTTGTGCCTTCGGCGCGCCGCTTCGCGCCGACAACACTTTCGGTCCGATTCATCTGGAAGTGGATGCCGCCCACGCGCCGCAAAAGATCCTGCACGCCCACATGCAGATGCCGGTGCAGCCCGGGCCGCTCGTTCTGTATTACCCGGAATGGATTCCCGGCGAGCACATGCCGGATGGCCCGATCATCGACGTGGCCGGGCTTTATTTCAAAGCTGACGGCGAGATCCTGCCATGGCGCCGCGACTTGATCGACATGTTTGAGTTTCACCTGAATATTCCGCCGGGCGTGCATATGCTCGACATCTCGCTCGACTTCCTGCTATCCGCGCCGAGCTCCGGATATTCCGCCGGTGCGTCAGCCACCGCGGATCTGGACGTGGTGAACTGGAACCAACTGTTGCTCTATCCGGATGGATATCCATCGCGCGATATCAATTTCATTCCCAGTCTCAAAATTCCACGCGGCTGGCAATTTGGAACGGCGTTGCCAGTCTCCGGGCAGCACGGCGACGCCATCGACTTTTCTCCCGTGCCGCTCAACACGCTGGTCGATTCGCCCGTTCTGACCGGCCGTTACTTTCGCAAAATCGATCTGACTCCCGGGCAAACGCCGAGCCACGAAATGGACATCGCCTCCGACAGCGAGGCCGCTCTGGCCATGCCGCCCGACATGCAGAAGGACTTTGAAAATTTAGTCGCGCAAACCGGCCCTCTCTTCGGAAACGTCCGCCACTACCGCGATTACCATTTCCTTCTTACCCTCAGCGATCAGGTAGCCCACTTCGGCCTGGAGCACCACGAATCGAGTGACGACCGCACCTATGAACGCAGCCTGATCGATCCCAACCATCGCATCTATTTCTCGGATTTGATTCCGCACGAGTTCACGCATTCGTGGAACGGCAAATATCGCCGCCCCTATGATCTATGGACGCCCAATTACCAGACTCCCATGAAAGACGATCTGCTGTGGGTCTATGAGGGACTCACCGAATACTACGGAGAAGTGCTCACCGCGCGCGCCGGATTCTGGAATCCGGAAATGTCTCGCGAATCGCTCGCTTTCGTTGCCGGACAGGCCGCGAACCGGCCCGGACGCGATTGGCGCCCGCTGCAGGACACCGCTGATTTCGCCTCGGTTCTCTACAACTCCGATCTCGATTGGTCCAATTGGCGCCGCGGGACCGATTTCTACCAAGAGGGCGAGCTGCTGTGGCTCGACGTGGACGCCACTCTGCGCAGCCTTACGAACGACCAAAAATCAATGAACGACTTCTGCCGAATCTTTTACGGCGGCCCCGGCGGCGAGCCGGCCGTGAAAACTTACACCTTCGACGATATCGTCTCCACCCTGAACGATATCGCCCCCCACGATTGGGCCGGCTTTCTGCACGAGCGGCTGGATTCGCTGGCGCCGGATACTCCCACCGAATCCGTAGCGAAAAGCGGATGGAAGCTCATTTATAGTGACGTCCCGAACCAATATCAGGAAGTGGTGGCCGCCGTTCGGCACCGCGTGGATGTAACGCTTTCCATCGGCTTGCTTCTGGGCGATGACGGCTACGTCATCGATGTGATTCACGGCAGCCCGGCATACGATGCCGGAATCAGCCCGGGAATGAGAATTACAGCGGTCAACCGCAAAGCGTTCACGCCGCAGGTGCTGAAAGACGCGATCACAGCGGCGCGCACCAGCCCCGACCCGATCGAGCTAATCGCCGAAAACGGCCCGCAGTTCCAATCCGACGAGATCGTCTATCACGGCGGATTGCGCTACGCGCATCTCGTACGCGAACACGGCAAGCCGGATTACCTGACCCAGATTTTCAGCCCGATGCCGGAATAACGCGCGCCCTCAGTGCGAGGCGGGCGCGAACTCCTCGCTCCCGTGGTTTTCCGCCTCGATGTCCCTCGTGCTGATCTTCCCGGCGAAGCTGCGGTACGTGAACACCGTGTAGCCCCCAGCCATTGACATTCCGATCAGCCACCAGACCAGGCCGACCTTCAGTCCATGATCGGCAGCCTTCGAGTTGGCGATCGTCAGCGCCGAGAACGGATCCAAGCTCGATGGCAACACCGTCGGATACAAGCTGAACGTCACGCTTGTAAGCATCCCGATCAAGTACGCGCAGGACGAGCCGAACGACATCGCCTCCAGTCGAACGCGGTTGAACCAATAGATGCCGAGCAATCCCGTGACGGCTATGATCGGAAACACAATGCCCCATGAATGCAGCCGAAAATTTTCGAAAAGCTGTGGAATCATTTGAAAACTGATGATGGTGATCGCCGCCGTCAGCCCCGCCACCACCCACCAGATAATGGACGCGCATTTTTTCGCCCGCGCGTGCAGCTCGCCCGTGGTCTTCAGCGTGAGCCAGCTGGCGCCGTGCAGCGTAAGAGCCGCCAGCGCCACAACTCCCACAATCACCGTGTACCAATCCAGGATGCCGGTGTGCCCAACCGGAGTGAAGTTCGTCCACATCGGCTCGAAGAAATGTCCCCGGGCGTCCATGGGCACTCCACGCACCACGTTCCCAAGCGCGACGCCATAAAACACGGCCAACAGCAGGCTGGCAAACGCGAAGCCCGCGTCCCACAACTTGGACCAGATCGGCCCGCCCACATGGCTGCGAAACTCCACTGAAATCCCGCGAATCACCAGGAGCCACAAAACCATCATTAGCGGCAGATAAAACCCGCTGAATCCCTCGGCGTAAAGAGCGGGAAAGGCGAAGTAGAGCGTTCCGCCTGCCGCCAGAAGCCACACTTCATTTCCGTCCCACACCGGGCCAATCGACCGCAGCGTCACACGGCGCTCGGCGTCGTTACGCGCGATCCATAAATGCAACACGCCTACTCCCAAGTCGAACCCGTCAAGAACCACGTAGCCAGCCAGCATTAACGCGACAAGGCAAAACCAGATCGTTCCCATTCCGCTCCTTTCTAGCCCGGGATCGGGCCATGTTCAATTTCCCGGTAGACGAGAAAGAGAAACAGTATTCCCAAGATTGTGTACAGCCCCAAAAATCCGAGCAGCGTGAACCAAACGCTGCCCGCCGAAACCAATGGAGACGCGCCAGCGCTGGTGCGCATCAGCCCGAAAATCAGCCACGGCTGCCGACCGATCTCCGCCGTCATCCATCCCGCTGTATTGGCTATGAATGGAAACGGCAGCGCCATCATCAAAATCCACAGCATCCACTTCGACTCGTAAAGAGTTCCGCGATAGAGCTGCCACGCCGCCAGCGCCAGTATGGCGATAAAGATCGTCCCCAGCCCCACCATGATGTGATAGCTGAAGTAGAGCAGTTCGATGTGGTCCGGCCAATTGGCGCGCGGAATTTGATCCAGGCCGGTCACCTCCGCCGACCACCTCCGGTAAGTCAAAAAACTCAGCGCCTTCGGAACGACCAGTGGATTGTCGAGCCGCTCGTTCACCACATCCGGCTGGCCCAGAATTGCCAGTGGCGCGCCTTCCTCGGAGTGAAACAGCCCTTCCATCCCCGCCAGCGTGGATTGTTGATACTCGGAGACCATCCGCCCCTGAAAGTCGCCAGTCGGAAAGAGTTGCAGCAGCGCGGCGATCACTCCAACCGTCACTCCAACCCTGACGAAAATTTCCCCGTAGTCCTCATGTACTTTCGACAGCAGGTAATACGCGCCAATCGCCGCCATCGTGAAGCAGCCGGTTTGCACCGCGCCTACCATCGTGTGCGCGTATTGCCAGAGCGCCCACGGGTTCAACAGCAGGCGCCAAAAGCTCTGCAATTGAAACGAGCCGTTCGCGGCGATCGCGTATCCCACCGGGTGCTGCATCCACGCGTCGGTTGCCACGATCAAGTATCCCGACATCCACGAGCCGACAAACATCATCAGCGAAGCGAACCAATGAAGCCGCGGTCCCAGGCGTTTCTCTCCGAACAAGAACATCCCAAGAAACGAGGACTCGAGGAAGAACGAAAAGACTCCCTCCATCGCCAGCGTCTGCCCGATCACGCCGCCCGCGGCCCTCGAAAATTGCGACCAGTTGGTGCCGAACTGAAATTCCAGAGGAATTCCGGTGACCACACCGATGGCGAACGTGATGCCGAAAATACGCGCCCAGAAACGCGCCGCGCGATCCCATCGCTGATTTCCCGTTCGCAGCGCCACCGTCTTAAGAATGAAAATCAGCAGCGCGAGCCCCATCGTGAGCTGCGGGAAAATATAGTGGAAGGTCACCGTGAAGGCGAAATGCAGGCGATCAACTGCTACGGCGTCCGGCACTACTCATTCTCCAACTGCGACGGCGGGGTGCCGGCACAGCTCCCACGATTTAGTTCGATGCCCACACGATAGTACAAGCCACCCGGACGGGCAAGTATTAACCTGCCCAGATTTTCAGGTGTTTACCCTAAAAATGCGCTTTTCTTCGAACTTTTTGCTCGGAAGGGTTAGTCGATTGGCGGCAACGGAGACGGAAAGGGTTGTGTGACGCCTCGGGGCCACATTGTGAGGGGCAATCCGACCTGTCGCTATCTCAAAAAATAGCTGGCAGCGCTAGGCTGCACGTGCGCGCTCGAGAGCAACGCCTCGACGCGGACCAGCGCCTTTCGCGAACGGCGCAGCACCGCGGATGGTCCTCCTCCGCCGGTTTTCCCGCCACTCAAGCCCGCTACTGCCAGCCCGGCGATAACAAGCGCGGTCGTCGCCGCTTTGGTCACCAACTGCCAACCGCTGAAGTCTTCTTTCAACCATTCTGGCTTTAATGTGGTAAGCAAATATGCGCCGAGAAAGATCACCACGAAGCGAACGCCCGCGATGGCGTTTACCAGGGCGGGCTGCGTCAAGCTGATAGCGTACACGACAAGGAACGCGCCCAGCCCCGCGAGAAATCGGTTTACGAAATACCAGAATCGGTTACTTGGATCGTCATGCGCCGTTTCCCTGAAAATTTGCCGCCGCCACGACGGCGGAATCAGCAACGCCATCGATCCAATGAAAGTTCCGATGGTGAACCACACGTACCCAGTCACAAAGTTCGTATGGTTGTAAACCACCTTCGTGACCACCGTGACCAAGCCAAACAGCCCCGCGGCAAGCAGCACCGGCGGCAACAGCGTCCTCAGATCAAAATCCTCGGACAAAAACATTGCAAATCCGCCCGCGGTCATCAGCGCGAATCCGATCAGTTCACCGCCGGAGAGTTGATGCGAAAGCAGCGCGTATCCGATCGCCAGCGTGGCCACCGGCGTAAAGCCGCCCACCACCGCCAGCGATTCCGATGCCTCGCCGATCTTGAGCGCCTTGTAATAAAAGAACGTCGCGATAAGGTCGATTATGCCGACGCTAAACGCCAGACCAATAACCCAGAGCGGCGCGGATTGGTAGCCGAACGGCACCAACACCACGCCAAAAATGCTCAGGCTGCCCATCCAGAAAATATAACTGTACAAATTCTTGGTGCCCGGACGCTTCAGCAGCACTTTGTCCCAAACCAGGGACGCCCCAATCAGGCCGTGCGCGATTACGGCCATCAGGATTCCGTTCTTTACGAATCCGAGAGCAGACGGGATGTGAAAGTGCATTCACCCACCCAGAGGTCCAAATCACTTTTCAGACGCCCTCTAAACCGCAACCAACCACCTCACGTCGCTCGTTTCTCTGCCTGGTCAATGTGATGCTCCGCTCGCCGAGACAAAACGTCGCCGGAATCTCGCAAACGCTCGGGGATCAAAGTGCACAGGTGGGGAACGTTTTAGGACGAGTTCCAGCCGTGCCGGGCGCTGAATCTCAGCAGTCACGAATTTTGGCGGCTAAGTTTCAGCGCCCAACGCGAGGTGTGGCGAACGGGAGTGCGCCCGCTGTTAAGTTTTCACGAACGAACGCACTTAGCCGACCCTGACCGCTTCGCTGCGGCCCGCGAACTCCACGCGGGTTACCTGATTCTTATTCGAAAATATTTCCGTATTATCGGCCTTTCTCTGCAACTTTACCCAGTGAACCGGAACGGTGGCAACCAGCTTTCCGTTGTGAATGACGCGAAGCTCGTCGTTCGACTCGTTGGCCTTCAGCGTGTAGTGGCCGGGTTTCAGTTGAGTCTGTCCAATATTGATCGTTTGAGTCACATCGTAGCGAGTCGAATCCACGCGCGTGGATGCCCAAACTACCATTGCAAAAACAAAAATTGCTAAAACACTGGTGATCTGTTTCAAATGCAAACGCATTGCTTGTGCTCCTCCTAAGAGACTGCGTGACTTCCCCGGCCAGAACTGCCGATTTGCCGGTTTTCAACGTGCGCGCCATCCGGTTTTCGTCCGCGTAGGCGCTCATGTCTTTAGATGCCGTCATGCCTCGCGTAGGACTCTTAATCATTCGCGGGTGAAAGGCTTAATGAAGGCTGTCGCTTCGTTCGCCATCTGCAGAAAATTGACGCGCTGCGCGACCGGATCCGTGGCGATCCCATGCAGCTAGCGCTCGTTGGCAAACCACGCCGGCGGGATACGATGTGACCAGGCTTTTCAACGCCTGAAACGCCCTTGACACCGGCGTGCCGCGGTGACATCGTGTGCCTCTAATTCCCTCGGAGGGCTATGATGCAGCCATCCAGGCGACCCTGTATCTATGCATCGTTCGCGCTGCTGCTGTTGCTTGCCGCCCCGCGCACGCTTGCCAAAAATCTAACCATCATCAGCACCCCGGCCGGTGCCCGCGTCGAAATCAACGGCTTGTTTGTTGGCGCCACTCCATATACGTCCGATTTTCCCGGCAGCTACTTCCATAAGCCGCACACCGTGTTCAGCGCGCGCCTGGACCATGCCATCACTCTCAGCGTTTCCAAGGACGGCTACCTGACGGCAAAAATCACCATCACCAACGGGCCATTCCAGTGGGTCTCTATCAACGGCCGCAAGCACGGCGATTACTTCCTGCTGAAATCTTCGCAGATCGATATAAAACTCGACCCGCTCGCTGCGGGGCGCGGTAGCAAGGGCGCTCCCGCCGTCGATGCGCCGGTTGAAACCATCGATGGAGAGGGGCCGATGCGTCCGCCCAAGGCGGCCGAATCGTTGGACAACGGTAACGGCCACGGTGACGATGCTGGACGCGTGGCCATCACATCCGAACCGTCGGGCGCCGAGATCTACATCGACGGCCAATTTGAGGGGCAAACCCCTGCAACGGTTCTTCTGAAAAGCGGACTTCATCACATCGAAGTCAGATTGTCCGCGAAACAGCGCTGGGCCCGCGATCTCGACGTGCTACGCGGAAGCAAACTCACTCTGAGCGCTTCCAACACATCTTCGCCGTGAAAACGCGCAAGCTGCTATTAGACTCCTGCGCGCACAACCGCTAATTCCAAGTTGACATCCTCTCGCCCACCTTCTGTAATTAAGTGATCGACACGCACGCAACTCCCGGATCCCCCATAGCCGAGCCGCGTACGCCAACGCGAAAGCCTCACGTTGGCGCGTCGAAGCGCCACGCCTTTCTGGTCGCCTCCGGCATTCTTTTGAGCCGCCTCGCCGGCCTGGTTCGCGAAAGCGTGTTCGCTCATTATTTCGGCAACTCCGATGCCGCAGACGCATTCAAGGCCGCCTTTCGCATACCCAATTTTCTACAAACGCTTTTCGGCGAAGGAGTTCTCTCTGCCTCGTTTATTCCTGTCTATGCGGGCTTGCTCGCGCAGGGGGACGAAGAAGAAGCTGCGCGTACCGCCGGCGCGATAGCGGGGCTCCTGGGCCTCGTGACCTCCGTCCTGGTGGTCGTCGGCGTTTTCCTGACGCCCTATCTGATCGACCTGATTGCACCGGGCTTTCACGGCGCTAAGCGCCAATTGACGATCCGCCTGGTCCAAATTCTCTTCCCCGGCGCAGGCCTGCTCGTTTTCTCTGCTTGGTGCCTGGGCGTGCTAAACAGCCATAAGAAATTTTTCCTGTCGTATACCGCTCCGGTGCTGTGGAACGCCGCGATGATCGGAACCATGTTCGGCTGGGGAGCACGCTACCGCGAATATCCTCTCGCAATAATTCTGGCGTGGGGATCTGTGGTTGGCAGCGGCTTGCAAGTGGCAATCCAGTTCCCCACGGTACTGAAGCTGTTGCACCATTTGCGCGTTACGCTCCGGTATCAGACGGAGCACGTCAAAGAAGTGATTCGCAATTTTGTGCCGGTGTTTATCGGCCGCGGCGTTGTGCAAATTAGCGCCTACGTCGACGCCGTCCTCGCCAGCTTGCTGCCAACCGGCGCCGTCGCCGGGCTCGCCTACGCGCAGTTGCTTTACATGCTTCCGGTCAGCCTCTTCGCCATGTCGGTTTCCGCTGCGGAACTGCCGCATATGTCCGGCGCCGTTGGCACCGACGAGGAAGTCGCGCCCATCCTTCGCTCGCGGCTCAACTCTGGCCTTCGCCAGATCGCGTTTTTCGTTGTGCCTTCGATTGTCGCGCTGCTGGTTCTAGGTGACGTGATCGTCGCCGCAATCTACAAATCCGGGCGATTCACACAGACGGACGTGATTTATGTCTGGGGCATCGTCGCAGGCGCCACGGTGGGGCTCCTCGCCAGCGCGCTGGGGCGCCTCTATTCGTCCACCTACTACGCGCTCCACGACACGCGCACTCCGCTGCGCTTCGCCATCATCCGCGTGGTGCTGACGAGCGGCTTGGGCTATTTGTGCGCGATTCCACTTCCGCATTGGCTGGGAATCGAAGCGCGCTGGGGCGTCGCAGGACTTACCGCTTCGGCGGGTGTTGCCTCCTGGGTAGAATTCACTCTGCTTCGCCGCACCCTGAACCGCAGGATCGGCAAAACCGGAGTCCCCGCGCCGTTCCTGAGCAAGCTCCTAGTCGCTGCGTTCGCGGCGGCCGGAGCGGCATGGGTCGTTCATCACTATTTCCGCCATCACTCGGCAAAACTAGCGGCGATCGTGGTGCTTACTCCATTCGGCATCGTCTATTTCGCCGCCACACTGGCGCTCGGTCTCTCCGAAGTCCGCGTGATCTTCGAGCGCTTTCTGAGCGTCGCGAATCGCGTGCGCTGATCAGCGAATTCGTCCCCCGGCCTTACCGAGCTGGCGTTCCCTCCGGCGCTGCCCGCAGGTACTGCGCCGGCCACGCGAGCTCTTTTCCCAACTCCTGAGCCGCACGCATCGGCCAGTACGGTTGCCGCAAGAATTCCCGCGCCATCAGCACCAGGTCGGCCTTGCCCTCGCGCACGATCGCATCCGCCTGCGTGGCGCTGGTAATCATTCCCACCGCTCCGCTCATGATTCCCGCCTCGCGCTTAATCTTTTCTGCGAACGGCAACTGGTACCCCGGCCCAACCGGGATCTTCGCGCTGGCTATATTTCCTCCCGAAGAGCAATCGATCAGATCCACTCCCAGCGGCGCAAGCTGCTTTGCCAGCTCCACCGACTGTTCCGCGTCCCATCCGCCCTCCACCCAATCCGTCGAGGAAATGCGCATAAACAGCGGCAATTCCGCAGGCCAAACTTTCCGCACCGCCGTCACAACTTCGCGCGCCAATCGCGTACGGTTTTCAAACGATCCGCCATAGCCATCCGTCCGCCGGTTGGAAAGTGGCGAAAGGAATTCGTGAATTAAGTATCCGTGCGCGCCATGGATTTCCACAATTTGAAATCCGGCCTTCAACGCGCGCCGCGCCGCCGCTGCAAAACCCTCCACGACGGAGCGAATTCCCTTCTCGTCCAGTTCCGCTGGCATCCTGTATTTTTCGTCGAACGGAATCGGGCTCGGCGCCACCGGCGTCCATCCGCCGTCAGAATCGGCCACCGCGCCTCCGCCCTCCCAAGGACGCTTCACGCTCGCTTTGCGTCCCGCGTGCGCCAGCTGAATTCCGGGCGCTGCGCCTTGCTCGCTGACGAACGTCGCGATCCGCGCCAGCTGCGCGATGTGATCGTCCTTCCAGATTCCCAAATCCACCGCGCTGATGCGTCCCTCCGCCAGCACCGCAGTCGCTTCCGTGAATACCGCTGCCGCTCCGCCTACCGCGCGGCTGCCCAGATGAACCAGGTGCCAATCCGTCGCGAATCCGTCCGTGGACGAATACTGGCACATGGGTGACACCACCACGCGGTTCCGCAGAGTCACATCGCGAATCGTCAGTCGATCGAATAAATGCACGAACACGCTCCCCCGCGCTGCGGCCGCGAACCCCTGCGCGCACGCGCGTCCCGTTCACACAAATTGAATGCAAATCAGTATCGCGCGAAACCGCGCCGCTCGCACTGTCAACCGTTCTTGCGTCAGCGGCAATCTTCTTCCGGGCGCGCGGACGCTGCTATTCCTCGCCCTCGCACCGGGCCCAAATTGCCAAATTTCTTGATGGATTGGATTGTTAGAACTTGAAAACAATGCCAGCCGAAACCTTCGGGCTGTACTGATACGAGCCGAAGAACCTCGTCCCCACTGCGTCTACTTCGAGTCGAAGTGCCAATCTCCGCCATCCTGCCCGGTCGACGTCCACGCCACCGCCCATCACGTATCCAAGCGCGTTTTGGCTGCCATACGCGGTCTGCGGGAAGAAATGCGTCCCTCCAACCAGCCCGTGGACCCAAAACTGTGTTCCCTCAGGCCCCTGCCAGCGAACCCGCACACCGCCAGACGCCAGCGTGAACTTTGAAATGCACCCCGCTTGCCCTCCAAACGTGGCCATCAGGTCGCCTTCCCCGCCAAACCTGCCGCCGCCTGGATAGTACGTCACGCCCAAATCGAAGCCGTTTTCCACATTGTGAAAATTCGGAACTTCGTAAAAGTTGAAGAAAGTATACCCTGCGTACAGTTGCCAGTTATAAGAGCCGCTCACGCCGAGCGGCGATACTTGCTGCGCCGCCGCTGGATTGGCCCCAGGACTTGAGACAGGAACCGCCGCCACGGCCGTGAATGCCACATCCGCGCTGTTCGGCGAGGCTTCTGCGAATAACAGCGGCGCGGACGTTGAAACGGACGCGAGAGCGCCCGTGGCTGCTGCGGCGGGAGCCGCCAGAGGCCGAGGGCCGTTGAAGTTGGATTGCGCACCGACTGTTGCTGCGAATAGCACTACCCCAAGCACAACCGCGGGACACTTCATCGCCTAGTCTCCCTCACGACCTCCTGCCTAATGGATGCCCGATCTAATGTGAACGAGAACGGGATTCTCTGTCCACCCCATTTTCATCTGGTTGTTGAAAATATGTAACGTGTGATGCGCGCGCTTCTTTGGATGTAACGCGGCTACCGGCGGGTTGGATGGGCGGGTACCGGACCCAGTTCTACTTTTTCTTCTTTTTGTTCTTGTTGGATTCGACTTCCACGAACCGGTAGCCGAATCGGCCCTTGATGCAAAGATTTCCGTGGGTAACGCTGTGATCCAGCGGCGAGGAGATCTTCACGATGTTTCCGTCCTGCGCGTGCACCGTCAAATCGCACCCCACACCGCAATACGGGCAGATCGTATCCGTTTCCGTCTGACGCGATTCGTCCCAGGTGCCCGCCTGCCGCATGTCGTATTCGCTTTTGAACATCAACGCGCCCGTGGGGCATACGCCGATGCAATTGCCGCAGTAGACGCACGCCGAATCCGTCAGCGGCGTGTCGAATTCCGTGCTGATATGCGCCGAAAAGCCGCGCCCCGCGACCGCGATCGCAAACGTGTTCTGCGCATCCACACCGCACGCCTCCACGCACTTGTAGCAAAGAATGCACTTCGAATAATCGCGCACGTAAAGATCGTTATCGATCTTCACCGGCTGTTTCACGGTCTCAGCCTTGGCTCCGAACCTCTCCGGATCGGCGCCGTAGCGATCCAGATATCCGGGAAACTGAGGCGCGGTCGATACGTCCACCGAAGACGCCAGAAAATCCAGCACCATTCGACGGCTCAACCGCACACGCTCGGAATCCGTTTTAATCGACATCCCCGGCTCAGCCTTCCGCGAGCACGCCGGAACCAGCGTCCGCGATCCTTCCAGCTCGACTACGCAAACGCGGCACACATTCACGGGCGCGAGCGTTTCCAGAAAGCAGAGCGTCGGCGTGTCGATTCCCAACTCGCGCGCGGCATCCAAAATCGTCGAACCCTCGGGCACCGACACGCTTTTTCCGTCGATCTTCACCTCCACCATGGGCCGCGTGCGCGGCGGCGGCGCTTGCGGGACAGGCCCGCGCGGTACCGGAATTGTTGCTTTGGGTGCCAAATCGCTCATGAAAAAAAGCTCCATCGGGTCAGGGCGGATTCCAGCGCGGCGGAAGCAGTCTGTCCAAGACCGCAAATCGACGCGTCGCGCATCGCCTGGCCCATTTCGCGCAGCATCCGCACTTCCGTCTCCACAGTTCCCACCGGCTTTTTCGCCACCAGACGCTCCAACGTTTCGTGCTGCCGCACCACCCCGACGCGGCATGGCACGCACTGCCCGCAAGTCTCTTCCCGGAAAAATTCCGCGATGCGCAGCAAAATCTTCCGCATATCCACGCTGTCGTCAAACAGCATGATCACGCCCGAGCCCAGCGTCGCGCCAATCGCGCGCGTTCCCTCAAACGTAAGCGGCACATCCAACTCTTTGGGCGAAACGAACGCGCCCGCCGCGCCGCCCAGCAGCACCGCTTGCAGTTTCCCGTTACCGGCAACTCCGCCCGCCATCTGAACCAAATCTTTCAGCGTGCCGCCAAACGGAATCTCGTAAACTCCCGGCCGCGCCACATGCCCGCACACGCAAAACAGCCTGTAACCGATCGAATTTCCCGCGCCAATCTTCGCGTACGCCGCGCCGCCCAGCCGGATAATCTCCGGCACGTTCACCAGCGTCTCCACATTGTTCACCGAGGTCGGCTGCCGGAAAAGTCCCGCTTGCGTAGGGAAGGGCGGCTTGTTGCGCGGCTCGCCGCGGTAGCCTTCGATCGAATTGAAAAGCGCCGTTTCTTCGCCGCAAATGTACGCGCCTGCCCCGCGCCGCAGCTCGATATCGAACTTCAAACCGCCTCCCAGAATGTCGCCGCCGAGCAATCCCGCTTGCCGCGCTGCGTGAATCGCATGGCTCAACCGCTCCGCCGCAAAAGGATATTCGCCGCGCAGGTAGATGAAGCCCTTCTGCGCGCCGGTGGCCACCGCCGCGATCGTCATTCCTTCCAGCACCGCGAACGGATCGCCCTCCATCACCACGCGATCCTTGAACGTCCCTGGTTCCGATTCATCCGCGTTGCAGATCACGTAATGCTTGTGCCCCTGTTTGCGCTGGTTCAGCAGCGCTTCCCATTTTTTGCCGGTGGGAAACGCCGCGCCGCCGCGACCCAGCAGCTTCGATTCAATCACTTCGCGCACCACGGCTTCCGGCCCAATCTCCAGCGCCTTGCGCAGCGCTTCGTAGCCGTCCGTGCGGCGATACTCATCCAAACTCGTCGCGCTCGCTGTTCCAACTCGCCGCAGCAGATGCAAATCCTTGCCGCCCGCTTGCGGCGCCGAAAGCTTCACGTTCAGTTCATCCGCTTCCGCGGGCAATTTCCCGTCGACCGCATCGCGCAGCAGATTCTGCACTGCATCCGCATTTGCGGGCGCCAACACTCGCTCGCGCGGATTCTTACCCGCCGCGGTCACCAGCACCGCTGGCGCGCGTTCGCATAATCCCAGGCAAGGGCTCCGCAGCCACGTCGCCTTACCGCCCACGGGATCCCCGGCGCGCTCCTGCGCGCTGGGATGCAGCGTGCACGGTTTCCCTGCCGGCCCAAGCTTGCTTTCCAGCTTGCTGCAAATCTCTTCCGAGCCCCGCGTCATGCACGCGATGTCGTTGCACACGTGCGCCACCGCCGGCGCTCGCTCCGTCAGCGAAAACATTCCGTAAAACGACGCCACTCCGTACACTTCCGCCGGAGGCAGCCCCAACCGCAGCGACGTGTAGTTGATCGCGCCCGGACTGATCCATCCAATCCGCGCCTGAATTGCATGCAATGTGGGAAGCAGTTTGTGCCGGTGGGAACCTGGATCGTGCCCGCCAAAGGAAACGCGCCCATCGGAATCGAGCTGGCGCTCTGCGCCTTCCCAGCTTGTTTCCGGAGCTCCGAGTTGCCGATCTACCGTTTCTTTTTCTTCAACCGAGGGCTGGTCTGCGGTGAAATGTATATCCAAACAACTCTCCCGTTACGATTTCAGTTGGCGTTGCATTTATCGATGCGGATCGCTGTGGCCTTGAACTCCGAAACGCCGGACTTCGGATCAACGGCATCGATCGTCAGATCATTTGTCGCAACTTGATCGTGAAAATGCCCGGTCAAAAACGCCAGCCCCGGACGCAAGCCCGGATCGAAGCGTATCGGAGCGAACACCGACCCGCGCCGCGAACTCACCTTAACGCGTTCGCCCTCGCTCACGTTGTATTTCGTTCCGTCTTCCGGCGAAATATCGAGCGTTTCCATTCTCCGCAGCGGCGATGCGAATTTCCCGGTCTGCACGTTCGTGTTATAGGAATCCAGGCGCCGCCCGGTGGTCAGTCGAATAGGATATTCCTGATCCAACTCGTCGATCGGCAGCTCGTTATCCAGCACGCTGAACGGCGCACGCGGCCCAATCAGCGGCTCAGCCCACAGCCGCGCGTGCAAAAAGATTTCTCCGGGATGCGACTCGTCGTAGCACGGCCACTGGATTCCGCCCTCGGCCTCCAACCGCTTGTAGCTCATGCCCCCGTGCATCGGGCTCAGCGAACGCAGCTCGTCCCAAATGCATTCCGATTTGGGCCGGCCCCAGTCGTGGCCCATGCGCCGTGCCAAATCGTAAATGATCTCGATATCATCGCGCACGCCGGGAGGCGGAGGCACTGCGGCCCGCACGCGCTGTACGCGCCGCTCGCTTGAAGTAACTGTCCCGTCCGTCTCGCACCATCCAGCCGCCGCGGGCAGCACCACATCCGCCAGCATAGCTGTCTCGGTATAAAAAAGATCCTGCACCACCATGAATTCAAGCCCACCCAGCAGCTTCTTGGCGCGATGGCGATCCGCTTCCGAATCCACCGGATTTTCGCCCAGCACGTACGCGCACGTCATTTCGCCGTGCTCCATGGCCTCAAACATCCCGCTCAAATGCCGCCCGCGCACGGGATCGAGCTTCCGTCCATACGCCGCCTCAAATTTAGCGCGAATCTCATCGTTCTCCACATGCTGGAAGCCCGGGAAGCGGTCCGGAATCGCACCCATGTCTCCGCCGCCCTGCACGTTGTTTTGGCCACGCAGCGGATTCAGCCCGCTCGCATAACGTCCCACGTGCCCAGTCAGCAGCGAAAGATTGATCAGCGACAGCACGTTGTCCACGGCGTTGTGATGCTCGGTAATTCCCAGCGTCCAGCACAATTCCGCGCGCTCCGCCTTCGCGTATGCATGCGCCGTCTGGCGAATCACTTCCGCCGGAACGCCCGTTTCCCGCTCGGCGCGATCCAGCGTGAATTTCTCGACATGATTCTTGTACGCCTCAAAGCCACTGGTGGCGTGCTCGATGAACCACCTGTGTTCCAGCCCCTCGGCGATAATCTCGCGGCCCATGGCATTGGCCAATACCACATCGGTGCCGACGTCCAGCCCCAGCCAGGCGTCCGCCCATTGCGCGGAACTCGTCCTCCGCGGATCGATCACGAATAGTTTCGCGCCGTTGCGCACCCCTTTCAGCAGGTGATGAAAGAAAATCGGGTGCGTCTCGCGGGCATTCGAGCCCCACAGCAGAATTACATCCGTCTCTTCAATGGCGCGGTACGAACTCGTCCCGCCGCCCGCTCCGAAAACAGTCGCCAGACCGGCGACGCTGGGAGCGTGTCAAGTACGGTTGCAACTGTCGATGTTGTTGCAGCCGATCACTGTGCGCACGAACTTCTGCGTGATGTAATTTAGCTCGTTGGTCGTCTTCGAGCAGCTGAACATGCCAAACGTATGCGGTCCGTGCTTTTCGATCTGGGCTTGAAAGCTTTTCGCCACCAGATCCATCGCTTCATCCCAGCTAACTGGATGATGCGAACCATTGGTCCGCACGAGCGGCTGCGTCAGTCTGCCCTTGAGCGCAATCGACATAACAAACACTCCCTCCTCAGCAATTTTGCCACACGATTGTATACACTCCAAGGAGTAACTCGCGAAAATCCGCGCCGCCGCGTTATTTCCGTCGCTCCAATAAGCATTTTTCGCCGCTCTGCCGCATTTCGTCACTGTGCCTCCTCCTAACCTCGGCCATTGGCGCCCGTTGCTGATAGAATCTCGCTGCTGGATCGAGGTGCGGACGCGAATGCGCGATTCTTTCTGCGTGGCGATTGACTGCATGGCGCGCGGTTTCTTGTAGCGCCTGCGTCTCGCCGGCGTTTTCGAAGCCTTACGACCGGCAACGCCTGTTGCTCCGATCCGTATTGCGCACCGACATTTTGGAGGTGGTCATGCAATCCGCATTTGTCTGCGAAGGAGTTCGCACGCCCATCGGCCGCTATGGGGGCGCGCTTGCGCACGTACGCACCGACGATCTCGCCGCGCATCCCATTGCCGCGTTGCGCGCGCGATTTGCCTCAAGCGACTGGGAATATTTGGACGACGTGATCTACGGCTGCGCCAACCAAGCTGGCGAAGACAATCGCAACGTCGCCCGCATGGCTTTGCTGCTCGCCGGAGTCCCGCACGACGTGCCTGGCTCGACCGTGAATCGCCTCTGCGGCTCAGGTATGGAAGCCGTTTGGACCGCGGCGCGCGGAATCGCCGCGGAAGAAATTTCGCTGGCCATCGCCGGAGGCGTGGAAAGCATGAGCCGCAGCCCGCTCGTCATGCCGAAAGCCACGGCGGCTTTTCAACGCGGCGCGGAAATTTACGATTCCACTCTCGGCTGGCGCTTCGTCAATCCCATGATGAGGAAAACCTACGGCGTGGACGGCCTCGGCGAAACCGCCGAAAACGTGGCCGAGCAATACCAGGTCGACCGGGCCTCGCAGGATTGCTTCGCGCTGCGTTCGCAATTCCGCGCCGCCGCCGCCCAAAAATCCGGCATCCTCGCCGAAGAAATCGCGGCGGTAAATGTTCCCGGCCCTAAGGGCGCGGTCACCGTGGTCAAAGATGACGAGCATCTCCGCCCGGACACCACTCTCGAAAAACTCGCGAAGCTGCAGCCGGCCTTTCGCCAAGGCGGCACGGTCACCGCCGGAAATTCCTCCGGCATCAACGACGGCGCATGCGCCATGTTCGTCGCCTCCGAAAGCGCCGCCGCGCGCTTCGGCCTGCATCCGGTCGCGCGCATCGTGGGCGCATCCGCTGCCGGAGTGATGCCGCGCATCATGGGCATCGGCCCGATTCCCGCCGTGCAGCGCCTGCTCGGGCGCCTGAAAGTCAGCATCTCCGAAATCGACTGGTTCGAATTCAACGAAGCTTTCGCCTCGCAATGTCTCGCCGTCACGCGCGCGCTGGGATTGCCCGACGACAGCGAAAAAGTGAACCCCCACGGCGGCGCCATCGCGCTGGGCCATCCGCTGGGCATGAGCGGCGCGCGGCTGGTGCTCACCGCTTCTCTGCAGCTGAAGCGCACCAAAGCGCGTTACGCCCTCGCGGCCATGTGCATCGGCGTGGGGCAAGGCATCGCCATGCTCCTCGAAAGAGTCTAGGGCGCGTGTACGCCACGCATCTGGCTCGCCCGAACTGAACGAACAAGAGAGTTCCTTCGCTGCGCTCAGGATGACAACGTCATTCTGAGGAGCGCGTTGCGCTCCGAAGAATCTCTCTTACGGATTGCCAGAGCTTGAGCGCGCGCTCTGCATGCACGCGAACTGCGAATGCTCGCGAAAAAATTCGACGATGCGCGCTTCGCACCAGAACCGCTCGTCTCCGTCCTCGCGCGCAATAAACGAGCAATGGCCGCCGTGCCGCGTCGCCATTAGCTGAATATTCGGATTGTCGCGCAGCTCGCGCCGCTCAAAAGTGACATACGGGACGAACGGATCATCCTGCGCCGTCAAAATCAGCGTCGGCCGCCGGATCGCACCGATCACGTTGACGGCGCTGGCCCGCGCGTAGTAATCGTTTGCTCCGGCGAATCCACTACATGGCGCCGTGATCTGCTCGTCGAACTCGCGCACGCTGCCGATCTTGCGCATCGCGCCGTTCCCCACGCGCGCGGCGTACTGCTCGGGAAAAAGTTCCGCCTTGCGACGCATCCGCCGTTTCAGCTTGCGCACAAAAAACTGCTCGTAAATAAAATTTCGCGGCTGTTCGAGAGCGTCGGCGCACGCCGACAGCACAAACGAGGGCGCGATGGCGGCAAAAGCGCGCACCTGCTCCGGAGCGGTGCCGCCGAACTCTCCCGCCATCTTCAGAACCAGGTTTCCGCCCATCGAAAATCCCGCGGCGAAAATTTCAGGCAGCTGGTCGCGCTCGATCAGCTCCATCACCACCGCGCGAATATCATTGCTGCGCCCGGAGTGATAGAGGTCCGGGGTCAGATGCTCCGTCCCGCCGCAATTCCGCTGATTCAGCCGCACCACGTTGAATCCCGCGACGAAGGCCTTCTCCGCCGTGCCCAGGATGTATCCCGAATCGCTCGATCCCTCGAGCCCGTGAACCAGAATCATCGTGCCGTGCTCGCGCGGATTTTTCTGCCAATGGCAATCGCCGCGCATCTGCGTCCGCGGCTCCACGTCGAACAGGCGCGCCTCTCCCGCAGGCAGTCTCGGAAATTTGCGCCGCCAGAACGCGCCCGCAATGGTCATCAGGTGCGCGTTCCGCAGCCATGGATGCGGCTCGAAATCTCTCATGGCGTTAATAGTAGCTTGCGACCCACCACCTGTCATTTTCTCCGCCTGCCATTTCTGCGAACGCCGCGCGACTGCGCTCGGCGCTACAGAACCGATCCCGCTATGGTGTACGATTCCGGTCGAAGGCAGGAGGTCCTCATGTCCACAATCATCCGCATGGTATTTGCAAGAACGTTGGCGCTCGCATTCCTGGTCGCATTGGCCGCGGCCATTCCTTTGAACGCCCAGCAGCAACCGAATCTTCCGCCGCTTCCGCCGGGCTACATTCGCCCGCCGATGTCGGTGAAACCCGGCAAGGCGCCGAAAATGCGCGCCGTCGAACTTCCCACAACCAACTCGAAAACCTACGAAGTGAGCTTCGGCACTGGCGACGAAGTCATGTCCGGCCTCTACCAGTTTGTCGAACAGCATCACATCGTTTCCGCGCATATCACCGGCATCGGCGGGCTCAGCTCCGCCACGCTCGGCTGGGGCTCCGACAAAGTTCCCGGCATGAAGGAAATCGACGTCAAGCAAAAGTGCGAGCTGGTCTCGCTGATGGGCGGCGTCTCCGACGTGCGCGGCCATCCATACGTGCACCTGCACGGCGTGGTCGCCTTCTCCGATGGCAGCACCAAGGGCGGCCACGTGATCGCCTTGCACGTAAACCCGCTCGTCGAAATTTATCTGGTGACTACCGCCGCGCCCATCCGCCGCACGGGTGTCTCCGATTCTTCGGGCGGCTCCGAGCATTAGGCTTCTGCGCGGCAGCGTTAACTTGTTCGTCAGACTGCCATCTCGATCTCTCAGGTTGTGACACAATCGCAGCCCGGATAACCATTGCTGGCCACCCAGGATGCCGCAGCGCTTCGCCCCGCCCACCGAATTGGCGGCGTCGATGTGCTGCGCGGCCTTTCCATTCTCGCGGTCATCATCCTGCACATCGATATCCGCATCTGGTTCGACGATTCCCCTCTCGCGTCGCATCTCTCCCGCGCGGCAATCAGCGTGATCTTCCATAGCGGCTATACGGCGTGATGGTCTTTTTCGTTATCTCGGGATTCCTGATCACCAGCCTGTCGTTCCGGCGCTGGGGTGCGCTGTCCAACATCAACCTGCGCGAGTTCTATACGTTGCGCTTCGCCCGCATCGTGCCTCTGCTGATCGCAGTCCTCGCAATATCGAGCGCTCTGCAAATCGGCAAGGTGCCGGGATTCATAATCGATCCGCACCGCACTTCGTTCGCAGCAACGCTGTGGTCGGCCATCACTCTGCACATCAATGTGCTGGAAGTTCCCACGCGCGAGCACCTGCCCGGCAATTGGGACGTGCTCTGGTCGCTTTCGATCGAGGAAGTTTTCTATCTGGCTTTTCCGCTGCTTTGCAAATTGCTGAAGAAAGAATGGGCGCTCTACTCGTTCATGCTGATCTTGATCGTCGCCGGCCCGTTCTCTCGCGCGCTGAATTCGGACCCAGTCTGGTCGGACCACGCCTATTTCTCTTGCTTTGACGGAATCGCCATCGGCTTTTTCGCCGCCGTGCTTGCCAATCGGGCGCGGCTCAAGAATAGAGCGGCGCTTGCGCTGTGGATCTTCGGATGCGCGGCCGCGATTTTTGCCGTCGTATGCAAGTACCAAGTCTATGCTCTCGGCCTGTATCGCACGGGCCTCGACGTCACGCTGCTGGAAATCGCCACCGCCTGCATCATCCTTGGCCTGCGCCCGCGCAAAATTCCCGGCGCCACTTTGCTCTCCGCGCCGCTGCGCTGGCTCGGCCGCGACAGCTACGAAATTTATCTGACCCACTGCTTTCTGATAATTCCCGCGGGGCTGACATTCCGCGCCTGGCACGCCGCTCTCGCCTCCCAGCCGGTCTGGTTTCTTGCGCTTATCTGCCTCAGCGGCCTTCTCGGCTGGCTCGTCGCTCGCGTCTACTCCGAGCCCATGAATCGCAGCCTGCGCCAGCGCCTTCTTCGCGCGCCATTCGCCGCCAGAGTGGAACCGCAGCCCGAGGCTGATGTAAGCGCCACCGTCTGAGAAACTCTGCCGCGAAAGCGATGCAAAAGCATGCGCCGGGACGTGCCGGGTAGACGCATGCGCCATCGTTTGTTTTCTACGACTTACGAGTGAATCTACTCGATTGACTGTGCCGGGTAGATTCTGCGAGCGGGAGCGAAGAAGGAGCGAATCTTTCGCCAGCTCTTTTTCCGAGTTGCGGTCGTGGTCGCCGTGACGCCGCAGATCGAGCACATCCTCGGCGTCACGGAGTGAGCAGTTCTGTGGCAAAAACGGAAACAGAAAATGCACCGGGAAGTTCCGACCTTGGTGGTGGCCGAGCCTTTGTTTTCTATGACTTACATGTGTGCACGCTCGATTGACCGTTCCGCCCCTCTGCGCGCCATTATTGAGGTGCGATTCGTTAGTTTCGGAGCTTGTTTGCGCATTCGTGGGCGTGGCGAGTTCAAGAACCGCGACGGCATAGCCGGGACAAGCCGCGCTGAAGCGCGGCTCAAAATGAAGGCTCGCGTCCAATTGCTTGCCTTCGTCGAATTTTTCCTCTGCGCGCAACATGACAGATCGACCATAGCAGACTTGCAGGGGCAGGTTTCTACTGGTCAGCGGTACAGGTCGGCTGACCTGTACTTGGGCTTGGTTGGTGGCGCGATTTTGGCCCGAAGCGATCCATCGAGGATTGCCGAACCTGACTCACGATTCAGTTGCGGAGCCGACCGCTGAAAGCACGCACCGTCGAACTACAAGGGTGCGGCACCGCCCACCTGGTGACCGGTGCCTGCGCAGAGGTGCTGTGCGGCAGCATCCCGAGCGGCGTCAATCTACGAGGGTGAAGGCGCCGCCCGCCAACTTCGGCACTATTGCGAAGGATGATAGACTTCACGCCGCATGCACGACAACCCCTCACGCTCCCGACTGACTTACAGCACCGACCGCAAGAAGATAGTCCGCTTGATGCGTGAAAACGGGCACGATAGCTGCGAGATTCTGAGACGGTTGATAACTTGTGAGTACGGGATTACGCGACAGAAGAAGCTGCTGCTTGAATGGGCGGACGCTCTGGGAATGAAACCTACCGAGATTTTGCGCGAAGCCGTCCGCTGCGGGCTACTGCCGAACGCGCGGATGCCTTAGATCCATACACGTCCTCATAAAACTCAGGCATCAGCCGTTGCACAAACGATCGAGCTTCCGCGGAATCGCCCAAGGCCTTGCGTATCTTTCGGCGGCGCTCCGCGCGAGTGAGGTTTTTGTATTCTTCGACAGTGATGTCTGTCATTTTCAATATGGCCGCTTCGTTCATCAGTACCTCTTCCAATCCCGCAACCATAACTGCCAGCTGCGCAAACGCTCGCCCAAAATCAGTATAGCAAGGATGTATGGTCTACGCCCATACTCCGAGTACTCGATTTCCGCAGGGTACACACGTTCAAACCCACAGCCACCCAGCACTCGTATTCTTCCACCGGCATGTGTTCCCCCTTCTGCGATTCCCACTCGGGCGAAGAACTTCGAAATCGAATCGCGAACTTGTCTCGAGTAGTCCGCTCGTCAACGGTCGCGTTATCACCAGCTTGCAACTTTCGAATCGCGAAACCAGACCGTTCCCGGCCGTCGCGGCTCTGCGGCTTGCAATCGTTCGAGGGTGCGCCTAAAATAAGCGCATTCATGAGGTTCGTCGGCGAGACTAGAACTATATTTAGGCCCGGCGCGGCGCGCTGGGCTTTGCTGTTTATGGACGGGTTTTGCGAGACGTTGCGGCCGACTACAGGCAGGAAAAAGCAGATTCCTCGGCTAAGGGCCTTCGGAATGACAACGCCTTGTATGTTGCGGTGTAGCGCAGGCGGCTTTCGCGAACGAACAAGCAGATTCTCCGGTCTGCGGAGTCCGGTGGACTCCACCGGAGCCCCGACGCCTGACCTCGGCCAAGGCCTTCGGAATGACAGCACTTGTATGTTGCGGCGCAGCGCAGGCGGCTCGCCGGCGAATTTCGGAACGAACAAAAAAAGCAGATTCCTCGGGCGAATGCGGCCCTTCGGAACGACAAATTTTATGCTTTTCAGCGCGCGGGCGTGGTGAGAATGGCGCGGCCAAAATCACCGGCAAGAGACCCATGGCGGCGCGGCATGCGGCACGGTTCAAACCGTGCGGTGACGAGACGCGCTTCACGCGCATTATTCGGGGCGGTGGTTCGGCTCGCATGCTCGCACGAGACAAATGTCCGCGAGGGAGTCTTTGCCTCCGCGGCTGAAGCCGCTTTCGATTGGCCGGAAGCCACGGCACGACTGAAGTCGTGCCCTGACGAAATGCTGTTCACGAGATTCATTGAGGACAAGCCGCTCACGGAATTCGTTCAGGGCAAGGAGATGCAATGATTGACGGAGCTATACCGGAAGGGCTGACGTTTGACGACGTGCTGCTGCTGCCGGGGAAATCGGATGTGCTGCCGGCGCAGGCGGACACGCGCACGTGCCTATCGCGCAAAATCGCGCTGAACATACCCATCATCGCGGCGGCCATGGACACGGTGACGGACGCGCGGCTGGCCATGGCCATCGCGCGGCAGGGCGGCATCGGGTTCGTCCACCGCAACATGACCATCGACAAGCAGGCGGAAGAGATCGACCGGGTGAAGCGCTCGGAAAGCGGCATGATCGTGGACCCGGTGACCATCGCGCCGGAAATGTCCGTGCGGCAGGCGCTGGAGATCATGAACAAATATAAAGTGTCGGGCCTGCCGGTGACGCGCGGGCCGCGGCTGGTGGGCATTCTGACCAACCGCGACTTGCGATTCGAACGCAACCTGGACCAGCCGGTCAATTCGGTGATGACCAAGGAAAACCTGATCACTGTGCCGGTGGGCACCACGCTGGAGCAAGCCGAGAAAATACTGCAGCAGCACCGCATCGAAAAATTGCTGGTGGTGGACAAGGATTTCAACCTGAAGGGCCTGATCACCGTAAAAGACATCCAGAAGAAAATCGAATTTCCCAGCGCCACCAAGGACGAGCACGGGCGCCTGCGAGCCGGCGCGGCCATCGGCGCCACCGGCGATTATCTGGAACGCGCGCAGGAAATGGCGCGCAACGGCGCGGACGTGCTGGCCATCGACACGGCGCACGGCCATACGACCCGGGTGATGGAAGCGATCAAAGCAGTGAAACGCAAGCTGCCGGAGATGCAGCTGCTGGCCGGAAACGTGGCCACGGCGGAAGGCACGCGCGATTTGATCGCTCTGGGCGTCGATGGGCTGAAAGTGGGCATCGGGCCGGGGTCGATCTGCACCACGCGGGTGGTGACGGGAGCGGGCGTGCCGCAGATTACTGCCATCGCCGAAGCGGCGCGCGCGGCGGAAGGCACGGGCGTGCCGGTGATCGCCGATGGCGGCATCAAATTTTCGGGAGACATTACGAAGGCGATCGCGGCGGGAGCTTCGTCGGTGATGATCGGCAGCCTTTTCGCGGGTACGGAAGAATCGCCGGGCGAGACGATTTTGTATCAGGGAAGGACGTTCAAATCGTACCGCGGCATGGGCTCGCTGGGCGCAATGGAAGCGGGATCGGCGGATCGCTACGCGCAGGAAGGCGCGGAGCGGGGCAAGAGCGTCCCGGAAGGAATCGAAGGGCAAGTGCCGTACAAAGGGCCGCTCTCGGGATTGGTGGATCAGCTGGTGGGCGGACTGCGCAGCGGAATGGGTTACGTGGGCGTGGCGAATATTCGCGAGCTGCAGGAAAAGGCCAAGTTCATTCGCATATCGTCGGCGGGCTTGCGCGAGAGCCACGTTCACGACGTGATCATTACCCGCGAGGCGCCGAATTACAGACTGGAGTAGGGCGGTTGGAATGGGCGCTTGGCACAGGCGGCTGGAGTAGCGCTATCGCAGTTGAAGAGGGATTCTTCGGGCGCACATCGCCCTCAGAATGACACCCACTTCGCTTAAGGTTGTCATCCTGAGCGGAGCGAAGGATCTCTCCGGCGGCTGAAAAACAAACGGCCCGTTCGATTACGCCGCGAGGCGCTTCGAACGGGCCGGAAAACTTTTAAGAGAGATTCTTCGGGCAACAGCCGCCCTCAGAATGAGAGCGTTACAGCCCTCACGAATTGCTTTTCGGCGGCCGGCTACTTGGTGGCGCCGACGGCGGCTTCCTTTTCCTTCTCGTCCTGGGGAGCTTCTTCGGCGGCTCCACGGCGGGGCTTCTTATCTTTTTTCTTCAGCTCCGAGCCGATGAATTCGAGGATGGCCAGTTCGGCGCCGTCGCCGATGCGCCATCCGGTGCGAACGATGCGCGTGTAGCCGCCGTTGCGATCGGAGAAGCGCGGCGCCAGATCGGCAAAAAGTTTTTTGGTGGCGCCGGGCGTCATCAGAAAGGCGGCGGCCTGACGGCGCGCGTGGAGCGAGTCGCGCTTGCCGAGGGTGATCATGCGCTCGGCGAGCGGACGCGCGGCTTTGGCGCGCAGCAGGGTGGTCTGGATGCGCTCCTTCTCGACCAGATTGGTGACGAGATTGCGGAGCGTGGCGCGTCGATGCGCCGGGTTGCGTCCAAGTTTGGAGCCCGATCTAAGGTGTCTCATATTCGGTTCCGTGGCCGCGAGAACTTAGACGGCGGTGGTTTCCTCCGAGGAGGCCAGCGAGGTCTGGCTGGGGAGCGGCGGCCAGATGATGCGGCCGTGCTCGTCGAACTTCATGCCCAAGCCGAGGCCCATCTTCTGGAGGATGTCCTTGATCTCGTTCAGGGACTTGCGGCCGAAATTTTTGGTCTTGAGCATTTCGGACTCGGTCTTCTGCACCAGCTCGCGAAGATTTTGGATGTTGGCGTTCTTCAGGCAATTGTAGGAGCGCACGGAAAGCTCGAGTTCCTCGACGGAACGATCGAGATATTCGAGGCGCGGATCGGCGTAATTTTCGACAGCCTCTTCGGGCAACTCGGGCTGCTCTTCAAAGTTGATGAAAATGCTCATGTGGTCTTTGACCAGCTTGGCGGCCAGGCCGATGGAATCCTGCGGCGTGATCGCGGCGTTGGTCCAGACCTCGAGGGTGAGCTTTTCGTAGTCGGTCATCTGCCCCAAGCGCGCGGCTTCCACGGAGTAGTTGACCTTGCGCACCGGCGAGTGAACCGAGTCGATGGGAATGTAGCCGATGGAAAGATCTTCGTCGAAGTTGCGGTCGGCGGCGACGTAGCCGCGGCCATTCTTGATGCGCAGTTCGAGTTCGAGCTTGCCGCCTTCGCTGACGGTGGCGATGTAAATGCTTTTGTCCAGGACGGCGATGTCCGCATCTTCCTCGATCTGCGCGGAGGTGACCGGGCCGGGCGTATCGACGGTGAGGGTGATAGTCTTGGGCTGATCGGTGTTGAGCTTCAGCGGAATCTGCTTGAGATTGAGGATGATGTCCGTGGCGTCCTCAACCACGCCGGGAATCGGCGAAAATTCGTGCAGCACGCCTTCGATTTTCACCGCGGTGATCGCAGCGCCCTCAATGGAGCTGAGCAGGGCACGCCGCAGGGCGTTGCCGACGGTGGTTCCCCAGCCGCGTTCAAAGGGCTGCGCGGTGAACTTTCCGAACTTATCGGTGAGCGATTCGGGCTCGGCTGCCAGCCGCTTCGGTTTCTGAAAACCTTTCCACATCTTTGCCTTCCTTCTGGCCCGCCCGCGGCGGACCCACTAACATAATTACGCTGAGACAGTACGCTGAAACATGGCGCTGAAAGCAGGGTTAGCGAATTACTTCGAGTACAGTTCGACGATGAGCTGTTCGTTCATCGGCGGCGTCTGCACGTCTTCGCGGCGCGGCATCGCCACCACGCGCGCCTTGAAATTTTCGCGGTCGATATCGAGCCACGGGGCCACGCCCTGGCTCTGCGCCAGATTGCGCGCTTCCAGAATCATGGCGTTCTGGTGCATGTTTTCCTTGAGCAGCACGTCGTCGCCGACTTTCACCAGATAGCTCGGGATGTTGACCTTGCGGTCTTTCACGCGAATGTGGCCGTGCAGCACGAGCTGCCGAGCCTGGGCGCGCGAGCCGGCCAGGCCCATGCGATATACCACGTTGTCCAAGCGGCGCTCGAGCATGATCACCAAGTTCGAGCCGGTAGGGCCCTTGATGCGCTCCGCTTCTTCAAAGTAGTTGCGGAACTGGCGCTCGAGCAGACCGTAGGTGCGCTTCACCTTTTGCTTTTCGCGCAACTGCACGCCGTAGCCGACCATCTTCGGCCGGCGCGCCTGGCCGTGCTGTCCGGGAACGAAGTTGCGCTTCTCGATGGCGCATTTTTCCGTAAAACAACGGAGGCCCTTTAAGAAGAGCTTCTGCCCTTCCCGACGGCACAATCTGCAAACCGCTTCACGATGTCTTGCCAATTGCTTCTCCTTTTTCCAACCCAACCGGGCGCACAGACCAGCGAGCCCGAGAAATCCCTGTTATACGCGGCGGCGCTTGGGAGGACGGCAGCCGTTGTGCGGCACGGGCGTAACGTCCTTGATGGCGTTGATGTGCAAGCCGGAAGACGCCAGCGCGCGAATCGCGGACTCGCGTCCTGCTCCGGGACCTTTCACGCGCACTTCCACGGATTTCATGCCGTATTGATCGCGCGCCACTCCGGCGGCGTTCATAGCGGCCTGTTGCGCCGCGTACGGTGTGCCTTTGCGCGAGCCCTTGAATCCCACCGAGCCGGCAGAGGCCCAACTGACCGCGCGCCCATCAGGATCGGTGAGCGTCACGATGGTGTTGTTGAACGTCGCCTGGATGCACACCATGCCGTGAGGCACGACGCGCTTTTCGCGCTTCTTGCGAAATTCTTTTTTGCGCTTGGCGGGTTTCGCCGCTGCCGGCGCTGCTGTTGCGTCCGTCTCTTTTGCCACGCTCGTTCCTCTCTGTAATGCAATCTGCTGGGCACTTCAGCGGCTGAAACCGCTCGATCTTTGCTTTCCCGATTTCGCAGCTAAAGCTGCGACCCACGAAGCGTTCCCGCGCGCGTCCAAAAACTTACTTGCGGGCCATCGTTTTCTTCTTGGCCGCCACGGCGCCCTTGCGCGGACCTTTGCGCGTGCGCGCGTTGGTGTGCGTGCGCTGGCCGTGCACCGGCAGGTTGCGGCGATGCCGCAGCCCACGGTAGCACTGGATTTCGATCAGCCGGCGGATGTTCATCTGCTGTTCCTTGCGGAGATCGCCTTCGACGCCGCCTTCGGCCTCGATGGCGTTGCGCAGATGATTGACTTCATCCTCGGTCAAATCCTTGATCTTTTTGGTGGCATCGACGTTGGCCTTAGCGGCCAGGGTGCGGGCGCGATGCTGCCCGATGCCGTAAATCGCCGTCAGGCCAACCCATAGCCGCTTGTTGGGCGGCAAATCCACTCCTGCAATGCGTGCCATCTAATTCCTCCCGCGATTCCCGAAACTTTTCGTAACTATCCCTGGCGTTGGCGGTGCTTGGGATTGACGCAAATCACGCGCACCACACCGCGCCGGTGAATCACCTTGCACTTCATGCAAATTTTCTTGACCGATGCCCGAACCTTCATTTTACCAGTCCTTCCCGTCGCGTATACCTGAGGGGCTAAAACCACCTCATTCTGACCGTTCGAATGCCGGAGCTAAAGCTCCGACCCCGAAAAACCCCAGCGACGTTTCTTCCGCTAACTCCATTTCTTCCGCTATGCCGCAGTCGGAAGATGCCGGGCTTCCCGGCAAAAACCACCGGGACGCAAAAAAAGCGCGAAAGCCCGGCGCTACGTTCAAACCTAGACCTGCAAACCTAAACCTAGCGGCGAAAGCAGCGTCCGCACAATTCATCGCGTCCAGCGCTATTTATAGCGGTAGACGATTCGCCCGCGCGTGAGATCGTAGGGCGAAAGTTCCACGGCCACGCGATCTCCCGATAAGATGCGGATAAAGTTTTTTCGCATCTTGCCGGAAATGTGCGCGAGCACCTGATGCTTGTTGTCCAGTTCGACGCGAAACATGGCGTTGGGAAGGGGCTCGATGACCGTAGCCATCACTTCGATGGCGTCTTCCTTGCCGCTTTCTCCGGCCGGCTTGTTGCGATCTTTCTCAGGCCTTTTCGCCATAAACTCCTGTCCGCCTCATCTTCCGCTTCCCGACTGTACCTTCAGCGGCTAACGCCGCTTTGAATCTCCAACTTTTTTACGTCATGGCTGAAACCATGAAGCACAAAGACTCTCCAAATCTCACACTGATTCAAAGGGCCCGGAGCGCCGTTCAAACCTTCCAGACCGATTTACCAGCAGGGGCCGGTTGCTTCCCGCGGGCGCGTCAAAATCCACGGACCGTCTTTCGTGACGGCCACGGTATGCTCGAAATGCGCCGAGTCACTTCCGTCGGCGGTCACCGCGGTCCAATCGTCACTCAGAACGCGGACGGCCGGAGCGCCGGCATTCACCATCGGCTCGATGGCGATCACCAAGCCCTCCTGCAATTTCTGGCCTTGCCCCGCCGGGCCGTAATTCGGCACCTGCGGATCTTCGTGCATCTTGGTGCCGATACCATGACCGACGAACTCGCGCACCACCGAGTAGCCGTTCTTTTCCACCCATTGTTGCACGGCGGCAGATACATCGCCCAGCCGGTTTCCCGGCCGAACTTTGTCGATGCCGCGCTCGAGCGATTCGCGGGTGACGCGCAGCAGCTTCTCGCGTTCGGCAGAAATCTTGCCGACCGGCACGGTGAGCGCCGCGTCCGCGAAATACCCATCGAGCTCGACACCGAAATCCATCGAAAGAATGTCGCCTTCGCGCAGCTTCCGCGAAGGGGACGGAATGCCGTGCACCACTTCCTGATTGATCGAGGTGCAAACCGAACCAGGATACCCGCGATAACCCTTGAACGCCGGCCGCGCGCGATGCTCGACGGTGTACGACTCAGCGAACTTGTCCAGTTCCCTGGTCGAAATCCCGGGCTGGACCATGGCGCGCATCTTTTCCAGCGCGCCCCATACGATCAGCCCCGACCGGTGCATCTTTTCCAGTTCGGCTGCCGATTTACAAACGACCATTGTTTCCTTCCGCGCAATCTAAGATGGCGTTGAGGGCGCGGCCAACTTCGTCAACGCTCTTTCCAGCATCCACCACTTGCAGCACGCCGAGGCGGCGGTAATACTCGGCGAGCGGCTTGGTCTGGCGTTCGTAAGCCGCCAGGCGGTCCCTGACTACTTCCGGCCGGTCGTCGGGACGCTGCACCAGCTTGGCGCCATCGCGGTCGCACTTACCGGCAACTTTCGGCGGCGCGTCGAACTCGTTGTACGTCTCGCCGCCCACCGGACACGTCCAGCGGCCTGCCAGCCGGCGAAACAGTTTTTCCGGACTGACGCAAAACTCGATCACCAGCGGCTTGCCGAAGCCTTTTGACTCGAGCAAGTCATCAAGCTGCCGCGCCTGCGGCAGGGTGCGCGGAAAGCCGTCGAAGATGAAGCCGTGGGCGCAGTCGAGCTGCGAAAGCCGCTCTTCCACCATGCCCATCACCAAACCGTCCGGCACCAACTCGCCGCGCTCCAAAATAGGCTGCACCTTCCTGCCGAGCGGCGTTTCGCGGGCGATCGCCTCGCGAAACATGTCGCCGGTGGAAAGATGCGGCACGCCGCACTTCTGCGCGATCAATTTCGACTGGGTGCCCTTCCCCGCGCCGGGAGGACCCAGAAAGATAAGAGCCCGATTGAGAGCCATCGTCCCCGCCGATTGGGATTTCACTGAGACGGCTACTGATCCGTTCCACTGCGACGGCCATTCACCTGTCAGCTACGACGACTACGCGCCCGGCCCTTCCTTACAAATCCTTCGTAATTCCGCATCACCAACTGGGCTTCGAGCTGCTGCACGGTATCCATCGCCACACCGACGACGATCAGCAGCGACGTGCCTCCGAAATAAAACTGCACGCCCAAACCATCCAACACGAAGCGCCACATATGCGTGTCAAACCAGTTGCCCACCAGCCACAAGTGCTGCAAATGGATTCCGGAAATCATCCATTCCGGCAACAAGCAGACCACCGCCAAGTACACGCCACCCACGAACGTGAGCCGGGTCAAGATGCGGTTGATGTACTCGGAGGTGTTGCGTCCCGGACGGATGCCGGGAATGAACCCGCCGTACTTGCGCATGTTGTCCGCGAGATCCGTGGGATTGAAGATGATGCCAACGTAAAAGAAAGCAAAAAAGATAATCAGAACCACGTACAAGAGCGTATAGAGCGGCTCGCCCCAACTGATGGAGCGCGCCAGCGACTCGAATATGGGCGACTTGGATTTAAACAGCAGCGCCGCAGTCTGCGGGAAAGTTAGCAAGGAGCTGGCGAAAATCGGCGGGATCACGCCGCCGGCGTTGACGCGCAACGGCAGATAGGTCATCTGGCCCCCCATCACCTTGCGTCCCATGACGCGCTTGGCGTATTGCACCGGAATACGCCGCTGCCCGCTTTCGACGAATACGATAAAGGCCACCACCGCGGCCATCAGCACCACCAGGCCGAGCAGCGCGATGGGCGTGAACGAGCCCCACTGGCGGGTTTCCGCCTTGTCAAAAAGATCGGTAACGGCGCGCGGCAATCCCACCACGATGCCAGCGAATATGATGAGCGACATGCCGTTGCCGATGCCGCGGTCGCTGATCTGCTCGCCGAGCCACATGATGAAGGCGGAGCCGGTGGTCAGCGTCAGCATGGTCATCAGAATGAAGTGGACGCCCGGATGATAGACCAGCGAGGCTCCGTTCATGCTCTGGCGCTCCAGCGTGAGCGCGATGGTAAACGACTGGAACAAGCTCAGAACGATGGTGAGGTAGCGCGTGTACTGGGTGATCTTGCGGCGGCCGAGTTCGCCCTCTTTTTGCAGGCGTTCGAGATAGGGCCACACCACCACCAGCAATTCCAAGATGATGGCGGCGGTGATGTACGGCATGATGCCCAGCGCGAATATGGTCAAGCGGCGCAGGTTGCCGCCGCTAAAGAGGTCGATCAGGCCCAGCACCGAGCCGCGGCTCTCGTCAAACAATTGGCCGAGCAAGGTGGTGTTGATGCCAGGAGTAGGAATAAACGCGCCGAGGCGATACACGGCCAGAATGGCAAGCGTGAACAGCACGCGATTGCGCAGATCCGGCGTGATGAAGATATTGCGGATGGCCTCGACTAACTTCTTCATGCGATTACTTCGACCTTCCCTCCGGCACGCGCGATTTTCTCTTCCGCAGACTTGCTGAAGGCGTGCGCGCGCACGGTCAATGCGACTTTCAACTCGCCGTCACCGAGAATTTTGATGCCGTTGCGCGTGGCGCGAATCAAGCCGCGCCCGGCAAGCGATTCGGGAGTAACGGTTTCGCCCGCGGGAAACGCGTTGAGACTTTCCACGTTGACCACGGCGAAGGTTTTCGGGAACGGGCTCGAGAATCCGCGCTTGGGCAGGCGGCGGTGCAGAGGCATCTGGCCGCCTTCGAAGCCGGCGCGCCGGGAATAGCCGCGGCGGGATTGCTGGCCCTTATTGCCCGCGCCGGACGTCTTGCCCAGCTTCGAGCCCATGCCGCGCCCTACGCGCACCTTGCGGTGCCGTGAGCCGCGCGGCGGTTTCAAATTCGAAAGTGTCGGTTCCATGGATTCCCCAGCTAGTTCTGAATTTCAACGAGGTGGTGGACTTTCGCGATCATGCCGCGAATCGCGGGCGTGTCTTGACGCTCCACTACTTGATGCATGCGACGGAAGCCCAGGCCGCGAATGCACTGGCGCATATCGCGAGGGCAGCCGATAAAGCTGCGCACCCATTTGATTTTAAGCTTGCCCGATCCCTTTTTCGATGTGGCCATAATTCCTCGAAGTTCCTCTACGGGCCCCAGAGGGCCGTTACGACGCCGCGATATCCTCCGCGCCACCCTTGCCGCGCGCTTCGGCCACGCTGGCGGCGTTCTTCAGGTGCAGCAGCGCGTCAAACGTGGCTTTAATTACGTTGTGCGGATTCGACGTGCCGAGAGACTTGGTCAGCACGTTCTGAATGCCGGCGACTTCCATCACGGCGCGCACCGGGCCTCCGGCAATTACGCCAGTTCCCTCCGGCGCGGGCTTCAGGAGCACTTGCCCGGAACCGTAAAGTCCGATGACCTGATGGGGGATGGTGGTGCCGCGCAGGTTGAGCTTGACCATGTTTTTCTTGGCCTGCTCGATGGCTTTGCGAATGGCCATGGGCACTTCGCGAGCCTTGCCCATGCCGAATCCGGCATGGCCGTTCTGATCGCCCACAACGACCAGCGCGGAAAAGCTGAGGTTTTTGCCGCCCTTGACCACTTTGGTGACGCGGTTGATCGAAACCACCTGGTCCTTCAGGCTGGCCTGATTGGCATCCACCGGCCGGCGAACGGACAACGTATCTTTGAGCTCTTGTTTCGGCATAGGATTCAGAACTTCAAGCCCGCCTCACGGGCCGCTTCCGCGAGCGCTTGCACGCGGCCATGGTATTGATAGCCGCCGCGATCGAACACGACGTTTTCAATTCCCTTGGCGCGAGCGCGCTCGGCTACAATTTTCCCGACTACTTTGGAAGCGGCGATATTGCCGCCTCCGCGAATCTGCGAGCGCACGTCCTTATCGAGCGAGCTGGCCGAAACGATGGTGCGCGCGGACGAATCGTCGATCACCTGCGCGCGAATGTGGCGCGACGAACGATGCACGCACAGCCGCGGGCGCTCCGCGGTGCCGGCCACGCGCTTGCGCATGCGCATGTGGACGCGCTGGCGATGGGCCTCGCGCGAAAGATTTCGAACCGAAATGGCCACGCTACTCCTCCTCTAAAAACGTTACGCCGATGCCTTGGCTCCGGCTTTGCCGGCCTTCTTCTTCAGGCGCTCGCCGGAAATGCGAATGCCTTTCTGTTTGTACGGATCGGGCGGACGCAAAGCGCGAAGATTCGCGGCGATTTGGCCCACCTGATTCTTGTTGGCTCCAGTGACGCTCAGATGCGTCTGCTTTTCGACGGCAATCTGAATGCCCTCGGGAATGGGAAACTCGACTGGATGCGAATAGCCCAGCGCCAGCACCAGATTTTTGCCCTTCACTTCCGCGCGATAGCCGACGCCCACGATGTCGAGGTCCTTCTTGAATCCCTGGGTCACGCCGGTGACGGCGTTGGCCACCAGCGCACGAGCCAAGCCGTGCAGCGCGCGCTGATCGTCATTTTCGCGCTTGGCGACCAGCGTGCCGTCCTTCTGCTCGAAGCGGATTCCGCGCGGCAGCGCGATGGTCAGCTTGCCCTTGGGACCCTGGATGTCCACAGCGGCGTCTTTAATCTGGATCTTGACGGCCGAGGGGACGGGAATAATTTTGTTTCCAATTCGCGACATGTTGTCGAAAACCTTTCTACCGGACCTTGCTGCAAAACCCTTCGCCACAGAACTTTTCGCTGCGAACATTCTTGAAAAACAACTCGTTCACCGGCACCGCGCTACCAAACCTCGCAAAGCACTTCGCCGCCGATGCCTTCCTTGCGCGCAACCTGGCCGGTCATGAGCCCTCGCGGGGTGGAAAGAATCGAAATGCCCATGCCGCCCATTACCTGGCGGATGCCGGTTTTGCCGGTATAGCTTCGCGCGCCGGGCTTGGAGACGCGCTTGAGATTGGTGATCACGCTGCGGCGGTCGGAAGAGTAGCGAAGGAAAACGCGCAGCGTGCGCTTGCCCTTTTCTTCGACGACCTTGAAATTGGCGAGATAGCCTTCGTCCTTCAAGATGCGCGCAATCTCGATTTTCATGTTCGATGACGGCACGTCGACGCGGGCATGCCGCGCGCGGGCGCCGTTGCGGATGCGGGTGAGAAAATCAGCGATGGGATCGGTGGTCATTTTCTATTCCTTACCAGCTGGCCTTGACCACGCCGGGAATCTCACCTTTGAGCGCCATGCCGCGGAAGCAGATGCGGCACATCTCGAACTTGCGCAGAAAGCCGCGCGCGCGGCCGCAAACGCGGCAGCGGTTGCGCTGGCGAATTTTGTATTTCAGCTTGCGCTGCATCTTTGCGAATTGACTGGTTCGAGCCATTCTGTTTCGATCTCCTTATGCCCGGCGCCTATGCCCGGAACGGCATGCCGAGCAGCTTCAATAGTTCGCGGCCTTCCTCGTCGTTGCGGGCCGTGGTGGTGATGGTGATGTTCATTCCCTTAATTTTGTCGACGCGCGTGTAATCGATTTCCGGAAACACCAGCTGGTCGCGCAGACCGAGAGTGTAATTGCCGCGTCCATCGAACGAATTCGGCGGCAAGCCCTTGAAATCGCGCACGCGGGGCAGCACCACCGAGGTAATGCGGTCGAGAAATTCGTACATCTGCTCGCCGCGCAGGGTGACCATGCAGCCAATGGGCATGCCCTTGCGCAGCTTGAAATTGGCGATGGACTTCTTGGCGCGCGTGATCACCGGCTTTTGCCCGGCGATCTGGCCGAGCTCGGCCGCAGCGGTGTCCAGCAGCTTCACGTTGGCACTGGCCTCGCCCAAGCCGATATTCAGCGTGACCTTGGCGACGCGCGGCACAGCCATCGTGTTGGTGTAGCCGAAGCGCTTGGTGAGCGCTGGAACCACTTCCTTGCGGTATCGATCTTGCAAACGGCTCATGTTTTTTTCTTCCGCCTCTGGTTCTTAGTTCTCAAACGCCTGATTGCAGCGCCGGCACACGCGCACCTTGGTGCCGTCGGGCAGCTTGGTGTGTCCCGCGCGAGTGTGTTTTCCGCAGCCGGGGCAAACCAGCATCACGTTGGATACGTTGATCGGGCCTTCCTTATCGAGAATGCCGCCGCGCACGTTCTTCGAAGGATTCGCGCGCGTGTGCTTCTTGATGATGTTGGCGCGCTCGACGGTGACGGTGCCCTTCGCCGGATTGACGCTGAGCACCTTTCCGGTTTTGCCCTTGGAGCGCCCGGACATCACTTTCACCGTGTCGCCGTGGCGAATGCCCATGGGAGCAACTTTTTGAGTATTTTCTCTCATCGCTACCACACTTCCGGAGCCAGCGAGACGATCTTGGTGAACTTCTTGTCGCGCAGCTCGCGGGCCACCGGCCCGAATACGCGGGTGCCCACCGGCTCGCCCGCATCGTTGATCAGCACCGCGGCATTATCGTCAAAGCGGATGTACGTGCCATCCTTGCGCCGGTGCTCTTTCCTGGTTCGCACCACCACGGCCTTCACTACTTTGCCCTTCTTGATCTGGCTGTCGGGCGCCGCTTCCTTCACCGCCGCGGTGATCACTTCGCCCAACCCGGCCGTCAATCCCACATCTCCGCCCACAGGCAGGATGCAAGTCAGCTGGCGCGCGCCGGAATTATCGGCCACCGTCAGCCACGTCCGCATCTGAACCATCGTCGTGCTCCCCTATCCAGATAATCCAACGTCCCAACGGCCACCGACGGGCCGATGGATATCCCAACTCAACCGGTTCAGGCTGCCCGGTTCGAGCGGGCTAGAATTTCCTTGAGCCGCCAGCGCTTCAATCTCGACATTGGCCGCGTGGAAACAAGCCGCACCGTATCGCCCACGCGCGCCTCGCGCGCTTCATCGTGCGCGTAGTATTTTTTTGCCGACCGCACCACACGGCGGTAGAGCGGGTGCTGGGCTGCCCGAGTGACCTTCACTACGATGGTTTTATCCATTTTAGCGCTGGTCACCACGCCAACCAACTCCTGCCTCGCGCCGCGATCGCGGACGCCTTCCGGCGCCGCCGTTGCCGCTGCTTCGTTCGCCATTACGCCTTCCTCGACTCTGTTTGCGTCTGCAGCTGCTTTTGCCGCAGCAGCGTCTTCACGCGGGCCAGATCCTTGCGGGCCTCGCGCATCTTCTTCAAACCTTCGGCCTGCCCGGAGGCGATCTGGAACCGCAGACGGAAAATCTGCTCGCTCAAATCGCGCTGCTGAATCTCCAGTTCGTTGGGATTCATCTCTTGGAACTTTTCAATGCTCCGAGGCATCAGAGCGCCTCCGCACGGGTGACGAATTTGGTGGCGATGGGCAGCTTGTGAGCCGCCAGCGCCATCGCTTCCGTTGCCGACGCCAGATCCACGCCGGACATCTCGAACATCACGCGGCCCGGCTTCACTACCGCCACCCAGCGCTCCGGCGGACCTTTGCCCTTGCCCATACGCGTTTCAGCCGGCTTCTTGGTGAACGGCTTGTCCGGAAACACGCGAATCCAAAGCTTTCCGCCGCGCTTGATGAAGCGGGTGATGGCCACGCGCGCCGCTTCGATCTGCCGGTCGGTGATCCACGCCGGCTCCATGGCCTTCAGCCCGTACTCGCCGAATGCCAACGAGCCCCCGCGCCACGCCTTGCCGTTGCGGCGGCCGCGCTGCTGTTTTCTGTACTTCACCTTCTTGGGCATTAACATAGACGTCTAACCTGTCCCTTTAAGCTTGCGAAGCGGCGGCAGCCGTTCCAGCAGGCCGCGAGCGCTCCGGAATCTTTTCGCCCTGGTAAATCCAGCATTTCACGCCGATCACACCATACGTCGTATGCGCCTCGGCGGTGCCAAAATCGATGTTGGCGCGCAGCGTCTGCAGCGGCAAGCGCCCCTGCAAGTACCATTCCTTGCGGGCGATTTCGGCGCCATTTAGCCGTCCCGCCACGCGCACTTTGATGCCCTTGCACCCGAAGCGCAGCGCCGAATCCACCGCTTTACGCATGGCGCGGCGGAAAGCGACGCGCTTTTCCAGCTGCAGAGCGATCGATTCGGCCACCAACTGCGCGGCCAGCTCCGGCCGGTGCACTTCCTGAATGTCGATGTGCACTTCGCGCTTGGTGCGCTTCTGCACTTCGTTCTTCAGTTTGTCAATTTCCGAGCCCTTGCGTCCGATGATGATTCCGGGCCGCGCGGTGTAAATCCGCACCACCAGCTTGTTGGCGGCGCGCTCCACGTCGATGCCATCGACGCCGGCGGACTTCAGCCGCTCCTTCAATTGCCGGCGCAGCACCACGTCTTCGTGCAGCAGGTCGGCATATTCTTTCTTGGCGAACCAGCGCGAGCGCCAGCCCTTGTTGTAGCCCAGCCGAAATCCGTACGGATGTGTTTTCTGCCCCAAACGAGCCTCCTACTTCTTTCCGCGGCTTTTGCTTTTACTTCTTCTGCTGCTGCTTTTGCGCCTCTTTCGCGCGCTTTTCGATTGCTTTGCGAGCCTTGCGCACCGCACCGCGCACGCCCTTGGAGGCTTCCGCCTCGGCAGCGGCGGCAGCCACGCGGCCTTCAGCGGCCTTGGCGTGTTCCGCAACGCGCACCACGATATGGCTGGTGCGCTTCTGGTAGCGGAAGCCGCGGCCCATCGGCGCGGGACGCATACGCTTCCAGCGCGGCCCTTCGTTGACGCAGCAGCTGGTGACGTACAGCGCGTCCACGTCCAGCGATTCGCCGGCATCGTCGGCCTTGCGCTCGGCATTGGCGATGGCGCTGCGCAGCGTTTTCTCCACGTCCTTGGCCACGCGCTTCTTGGTGAAGCGCAGCGTCTGCAGCGCGTCCTCGGCGCGGTGGCCGCGAATCAGATCGATCACCAAGCGCGCCTTCTGCGGCGAGACGCGCAGAAACCGCGTGATCGCCAGTCCCTCGATTTGTCCCTGCGTTGCCGTCGCCATAATTCCCTCTGCTGCCCCTGTGCTGCTTGAATGTTTCAGCCGGCGCTAGATCGCCGCTGCTTTTACGCTCTGCCTGCCGGAGCTGGCGCCGGAGCTCCCGGAGCCGCCGCGGCCGCCCTTTCGAGCGCCGCTTTCACACCGTGGCCTTTGAAGCTGCGCGTGGGCGCGAATTCGCCCAGCTTGTGTCCCACCATCTGCTCGGTGATGTACACGGGAATAAACTTCTTCCCGTTGTGCACCGCGATGGTGTGACCCACCATCTCCGGCAGGATGGTGGACCGGCGCGACCACGTCTTCACCACTTTCTTTTCATTGCGGGCGTTCAGCGCCGCCACTTTTTCCTGCAGGTGGCCATCGATGAACGGACCTTTTTTCAACGAACGCGGCATCGGTCTCCTACTCCTCCACTCGGCGCAACTTGATCCACTGCGCCCGGCGCATTTTGCGGAATCCCCGCACCGGACCGGGCACGCGATGGGACAGCGGGCAAAACGGGCAAACAAACCGCGTTCCCGACGCGTTTTGAACCGTTTCCACGATCACGGCCCATCCGCCCTTGCACAGCCGGTACAAAATCTGCGGCGGAGGCTCCAGCTTCGAATGTACTTTCCCGGCCAGCCTGGCTGCGGGGCGGGCGGCGGACTTTCCAGCGGCCTTGGCCGCCGGTTTCGCGGCGCGGCGCGGTGTTGCCTTCCGCGCCAACCGCCGGGACGCGCGTCTCGACGTTCGTGTGGCACTCATGACGACACTCTCGATTCCCCGCCGCGCCGGGTTCATGTTTTTTACTGCTGCTCCAAGCTTCTGCTAAGAATTACGGCTTACGCCGTTCCACAATCATCCGGTCACTGGGACGCTTTTTCCGCGTCTTGGCGCCCAGAGTCGGAAATCCCCACGGGGTTTGCGGGTGGTTGCCCTTCACGCGGCCTTCACCGCCGCCGTGCGGGTGATCCACCGGGTTCATAGCCACGCCGCGCACGGTAGGACGCTTTCCGTGCCACCGCGTGCGGCCGGCTTTCCCGTAGGTCACGTTCTCGTGATCCAGATTGCCCAGCTGTCCGACGGTGGCCATGCAGTCCACGCTGAACCGCCGAACTTCGCCGGAGGGCAGCTTCACCAGGGCGACGTCGCCCTCTTTGCTCAAAAGCTGCGCCGACCCGCCCGCCGACCGGACCACTTGGCCGCCCTTGCCGGGATACAACTCCAGGTTGTGAACCATGGTGCCAGGCGGAATGTGCCGGATGGTCAAGGCGTTGCCGGGAAGAATGTCGGCGCCCTCGCCATTCTGCACCGTCATGCCCACTTCCAGGCCCACCGGGTGGAGGATGTAACGCTTCTCGCCATCCGCGTAGTGCAGCAGCGCGATGCGCGCCGAGCGGTTGGGATCGTATTCGATGGCCGCGACCTTCGCTGGGATTCCGGTCTTCTCGCGCCGGAAATCGATCGAGCGGTAGCGCCGCGCGTGCCCTCCGCCGCGGTGCCACGAGGTCACTTCGCCGTGGGAGTTGCGCCCGCCGGTGCGCTTCTTCGGCTCGGTCAGCGATTTCTCCGGCGTTTCCTTGGTCACCTCGCTCTTGTCGAGCATGGTGAGGAACCGCCGCGACGGTGTGTACGGTCGAAATGTTTTCAGTGCCATCTTTGCCTCGAACGTCTGACTCGAATCTGTGCTTCTGGTGTTTCGGGTGCTTTCTCGGACTACAAATTCTCCGCGTACTCGATCATTTTTTCGCCGGGCGCGAGCTTCACGTAGGCTTTCTTCCAATCGCTGCGAAAACCTTCGGCGCGCCCGCGGCGGCGCAGCTTGCCGTGGTAAATCGCCGTGCGCACGTGGTCGACTTTCACCTTGAAAATGCGCTGCACGGCTTCCTTGATTTCCGTCTTGGTGGCGTCGTGCGCCACTTCAAAAACCACCGTGTGCTGCAGTTCCTTCACGCCCAGACCCTTTTCGGTGATGATTGGACGCCGGATTACTTGATAGAGCCTGGTGGCCATCGCTTATTCCTTTTTTGCCCTGGGCTTCGCCGCGGCCTTTTTTGCCGCTGGTTTCTTGGCCGCCTTGGGCGCCGCTTTAGCGGAAGCCTTCGCCGGCTTCTTGGCTGCGGGCTTCGCGCGCCGCGCCTGAGAAGCAGCCGCCGGAGCCGCGCTGGCGTGGCTGCCGGCCTGATCATTCTCCCGTTCGGGCGAGCCATTCGACTTGGTGGCCGAAAGGGCGCCGCTCAGACGGGTGGCCGCTTCGCGCGAAAGCATCAGGCGGTCGTGGCGCAGCAAGTCATAGGGACCGAGCCGCGACGGCTCGACCAGCGTCACGCCTTCCAGATTACGGCTGGCGCGTTCGAGATTGATATTCTCGCCCGCATCCACCAGCAGAATCGACTGGGCTTCGCCATCGAGCTTTGAAAGCGCCGCGCGAAACGCCTTGGTCTTGTGCGATTCGATCTGCCAGCCATCCACGACGATCAATTTTTGCTGCGAAAGCTTGGTAGTCAGCGCCGAACGCAGCGCGCCAAGTATCATTTTCTTGGGCAGCGCGTAGCCGTATTTGCGGGGCACCGGGCCATGAACCGTGCCGCCATGGCGCCACAGAGGCGAACGAATCGAGCCGATTCGGGCGCGGCCGGTACCTTTCTGCCGCCACAGTTTCTTGCCCGAGCCGCTGACTTCGCTCTTGTCCTTGGTCTTGTGCGTTCCGGCGCGTTCGCCCGCCAGGAAGTGTCGCACCGCCTCGTGCAGCAGGTGCGGATTTACTTCCGCCGCAAACACATCGTCCGCCAGATCGAGCTGGCCGACCGTCTTGCCTTCCAGATTTTTCACGTCCACAACAGGCATCGTCGTCTCTTCTTAGTCTAGGCGGCGCTTATTTCCCCGCCTTGGCCTTGCGAATGTAAATGTAACAGCCGGAGGGGCCGGGAACCGCGCCGCGCACCAGCAGCAAATTCTCTTCCGCGTCCACTTTCACCACGCGCAAATTCTTGGACGTTTTCTGCTCCGCGCCCATGTGCCCCGGGAAATGCTGCCCCAGCCAGACGCGCGACGGAAACGAGCTGGCGCCAATGCCGCCCGGCGCGCGGTGAAACATCGAGCCGTGCGACGCATCGCCGCCGCGATAGTGCCAGCGCTTCACGCCGCCTTGAAAACCCTTGCCCTTGCTGACGCCGCTGACGTCGACGAACTCGCCGACTTGGAAACCATCGACCAGCACGCGATCGCCAGGCTTAGTCTCGTCCTTGGAATCCTCGATGCGCACTTCGCCGAGATAGCGCATGGGCGCCACGCCAGCCTTCTTGAAGTGGCCGGTCATCGCTTTGGTGACGCGCTGCGGCTTGATGAATTCGACCAAGCCGATCTGCACCGCGTCGTATCCGTGCTTATCTTTGGTGCGCCGCTCGACCACTACGCACGGGCCCGCCTGCAACACCGTGCACGGAACCGCCGTGCCGTCGTCGGCGAAGACTTGCGTCATGCCCAGCTTGATTCCCAGTATGCCGTTGACCGCCATTGCTGTCTGTCCTCTGCCCTTCTGACTTCGCTTACTTCAACAATTCTCGTCGAATCAGATCCTTCGATGGCGCCGCTGCCTCAGGACCACCCTCACTGGGCGGTCACTTGGCCGTGTGCTCCCGGCCAAACGCCTTGATCTCTACGTCCACGCCGGGAGGCAGATCGAGCTTCATCAGCGCGTCCACCGTGTCCGGAGTCGGCTCCAGAATATCGATCAGCCGCTTGTGCGTGCGCATTTCAAACTGCTCGCGCGATTTTTTGTCCACGTGGGGCGAGCGCAGCACCGTCCAGCGGTTGATCACCGTGGGCAATGGAATGGGCCCGGCCACGTCGGCGCCGGTCCGCTTCGCGGTGTCGACGATTTCGCGGGTCGACTGATCGAGAATGCGGTGGTCGTACGCCTTCAAACGAATGCGAATTTTTTCTCCGTTTGGCATGTTTTACTCGATGATCTCGGTGACGGCGCCGGCGCCGACGGTATGGCCGCCTTCGCGAATGGCGAAGCGCAGCCCCTTCTCCAATGCTACCGGCGTGATCAGCGAGATCTCCGCCGACACGTTGTCCCCCGGCATCACCATCTCCACGCCTGTCGGCAGCTTCACGTCTCCCGTCACATCCGTGGTCCGGAAATAAAACTGCGGACGGTACCCCGTGAAAAACGGCGTGTGCCGCCCCCCCTCTTCCTTGGTCAGCACGTACGCTTCGGCCTTGAATTTCGTGTGCGGCGTGATCGAGCCTGGCTTGGCCACCACCTGCCCGCGCTCCACTTCGTCTTTCTCCGTGCCGCGCAGCAGCAATCCCACGTTGTCTCCCGCAATTCCTTCATCCAGCAGCTTGCGGAACATCTCCACGCCCGTCACCGTTTTCTTGGTCGTCGGACGGAAGCCCACAATCTCGATTTCCTCGCCCACCTTCACCTTGCCGCGCTCGACCCGTCCCGTCACCACCGTGCCCCGGCCGGAAATCGAGAAAATATCCTCGATCGGCATGGCGAACGGCTTGTCGATATCCCGCTGCGGCAGCGGCACGCTCTTGTCCACCGCCTCCATCAACTCCAATATCGACTTCTCCCACTTCGGATCGCCTTCCAGTGCCTTCAGCGCCGAACCGCGAATTACCGGCACCGTGTCCCCTGGAAACTGGTAGCTCTTCAGCAGCTCGCGCACTTCCAGCTCCACCAGCTCCAGCAATTCCGGATCTTCCACCACGTCGCACTTGTTCAAAAACACCACCACGTACGGCACCCCCACCTGCCGCGCCAGCAGAATGTGCTCGCGCGTCTGCGGCATCGGCCCATCGGTCGCCGCCACCACCAGGATCGCTCCGTCCATCTGCGCCGCCCCGGTGATCATGTTCTTCACGTAGTCGGCGTGCCCCGGGCAGTCGATGTGCGCGTAGTGACGGTTGGCCGTCTCATACTCCACGTGCGACACCGCGATGGTAATGCCCCGCTCGCGCTCTTCCGGCGCGTTGTCGATCGAATCGAACGCCCGGAACGATACCTTCGGGTTGTTCTTGCTGAGCACTTTGGTGATCGCCGCCGTCAAGGTCGTCTTGCCGTGGTCGATGTGCCCGATCGTCCCCACGTTTACGTGCGGCTTGCTCCGCTCGAATTTCTCCTTCGCCA
>Ga0335075_10000214_pt1 | contig 110410 bp, 87 predicted proteins | sample Lox_Sample_24_FD_206723 | JGI IMG/M metagenome (GOLD analysis project Ga0335075, IMG submission 206723) | Soil microbial communities from Loxahatchee National Wildlife Refuge, Florida, United States - Lox_Sample_2.4 | ecosystem: Environmental > Terrestrial > Soil > Wetlands | place: USA... | reverse complement strand
TACAGACCACAAGCCCCATCCAACCCCAGCCCCGAAACACCACCCCAGCCACCAAGACTCCACCCGAGCTCCCGAGGTACCGCCCCAGTCCCGAGACACTCCACCCGGCCCCCGAAACACCACCCCAGCCGCCGAGACTCCACCCGAGCCCCCGAGACCCAGCCCAGCCCAGCCCAGCCCAGCCCGGCCCCGAGACAGCCCCCGGCCCCGAAACTCACCCAGCCCCCGAGGCTCTGCCGTTCAAGCTCCGCCTAAGAGTGGTGCATGGGGACGTAATAGGCTCGCCTGGCGAGTACCGGAGCGACCCGGCGAAGCGACTTGTCCCGCGACAACGAGCGAGCCCGAACATTCCTACCGGCAGCACTCTTGCCCATCCACTCAACCGGCACTTCGAAATCCGGATCGCAAAGCGATCCGGATTCCTTGTTCCTGCATGGGACCTTCCCGGGTGCCGCTCGCTCACCGTCCCACCAACAGAAAAGGCCGCCCCATCGGGGCGGCCTTTTCGAAGTGCCTGCCTACTACCCGGTAACAGCTACCAGCGGTAGTGGGCGAATGCCTTGTTGGCCTGCGCCATGCGGAAGATGTCGTCCTTGCGCTTGAAGGCGTTGCCCTGCTGCTTGGTCGCGTCGAGGATCTCGTTGGCGAGACGCTCTGACATCGCGTACTCGTTGCGGTTGCGGGAGAAATCGACGAGCCAGCGGACCGCGAGGGTGCGGGCGCGGCGGGCCGGGACTTCGACCGGAACCTGGTAGGTGGCTCCACCGACTCGGCGGGACCGTACTTCAAGAGCGGGGGTCAGCTGCTTGATCGCCTCTTCGAGGGTCTCGACGGCGTCTTCACCGGAGCGCTCGGCGACGATCGCGAGAGCGTCATACGTGATGCGCTCGGCAGTTGACTTCTTGCCGTGGAGCATGACCTTGTTGATGATCTGCTGAACCAGACGGCTGCGGTACTTGGTGTCCGCCTCTACGGGACGGATCGTTGCTGCGGAACGGCGTGCCATTAGCTTGCTTTCACTCCATAACGGGAGCGGGCCTGCTTGCGATCGGAAACACCGGCCGCGTCGAGCGTGCCACGCACCACTTTGTAACGGACACCGGGAAGGTCCTTGACTCGACCGCCACGAATGAGCACGACGGAGTGCTCCTGGAGGTTGTGTCCCTCACCGGGAATGTATGCCGTGACTTCCATACCGTGAGCGAGACGAACTCGTGCAATCTTGCGAAGAGCCGAGTTCGGCTTCTTCGGGGTGACCGTGGCAACACGGGTGCAGACGCCACGACGCTGAGGAGCGGCGACTTTCTTCTTGTTGCCCTGCCCTGACTTCAGACCAGGGGTGGTGACCTTCTTCTTGGGGCGCTTGCGGCCCTTGCGTACGAGTTGATTGGTATTAGGCACGGCGGGGGATACTACACGTCTTTTCAGAGACGTGTTGCCAAGTTCAGCCCGTAGCATGGTCGCGTGCCCAATCTACCGATGCTCGCGGTCGACATCGACGGCGTGATCAGCCTTTTCGGCTTTGAAGAAACTCCTGCAGGACCCGGTTTTCGCTTCGAGCTGATCGACGGAACACCCCACTGCATCTCGGTCGCCGCCGGCGAACGCCTACGGCGCCTGAGCCGGAGCTTCGAGCTGGTCTGGGCCACCGGCTGGCAGGACCGGGCGAACGATCACCTGCCGACGATCATCGGCATCGGACCGCTCGCCGTGATCGAGTTCGACCGGGCCGGTCCCACCCCGCCCCGTTTCGCGTCGGCCCACTGGAAACTCGGACCACTCGACTCATTCGCCCCGGAACGCCCGCTGGCCTGGATCGACGACTCCTTCGACCAGAGCTGTTTCGAGTGGGCCGCGGAACGCGAGGCGGCCGGGGTCCCGACGCTCCTGGTGCCCACCGAGCCCGAGCTCGGACTCGAGGAGGCCCAGGTGGCCGCTCTCGAAATGTGGGCCGACGGTTTGACATCCAGCTAAACTTTCAGCGGTGATTGGCTTCTGGCCCATGTTCTTTCTGCTGGTCGTTCTCAAGATTCCGGTCGTGGGAATGATCTACCTGCTCTGGTGGGCGGCCCAGCCGAAGCCCGAGCCGGAAGCGGCGGAGGAAGACAACCGCGGCGACGATCACGGCCGCCGACGGCCTCACCCCCAATTCCCGCGCGGTCCGCGCCGGGGACCCCACGGCGGCGGTGTCAGGCCGGTCGCCGAAAGCTCACACGGGGGCCGGATCCGTCAGCTGGAAGCGGCTCGCGCCCTGGAGCGGGCACGTTCACGCGAGACGTCCCGCAAGTAGGGATCGAAGTCGACCTGAATCGTGTGGCGTTTCGAACTGACGTAGCGCCGTTTCATCTCTGACTGCTCTTTCGCCACCTCACGCGCCATGGTCGAGCGGTCCGGGAGACTGCCGTGTCCGGCGATCAGCTCCGCGACCCATTCGGATTGCGCTTCCGCGAGAGGCATGATCGCGCCGAGCGGCTGGATCAGGCCGATGAAGTAGAGCCCGGGATGATCGATCGAGGCGACCCGCCTGTAGAGATCGACCTGGTTGTCCTGCGTGCTGATCACGGCGTCGTCGAAGAACGGAAAGGTGATCCGATAGCCGGTGCAGTAGATGACGATGTCGATCCGTTCACGGCTGCCGTCGGTGAAAACGACCGTGTCTCCTTCGAGCCGCTCGATGTTCGGCTTCACCTTGATGTCGCCGTGACCGAGCCGCCCGATCAGGTCGGCGGAGACGGTCGGATGGGCGTGGAGTGGCTCGTGATCGGGCTTCGGCAGGCCATAGTCCTCCAGCTTGCCGACCGACAGGCGCAGGGCCGCCTTGAGGAAGAGGCTCTGCAGAGCGAGCGGCGCCCGGGCGATCGCCCCGGTGGTCGCCTTGTCGCTCGGCATTCCACCCAGGTACTTGGGCATGATCCAGGCGCCCCGGCGCATCGCGAGAAAGGTCGCGTCGGCGATCCTCGAGGCTTCGACCGCGATGTCGGTCGCCGAGTTGCCGATCCCGAGCACGAGTGCGCGTTTTCCTTCGAAGATCTCGGGGGTGCGGTAGTCGTGGGCGTGCATCTGGACGCCTTCGAACTCGTCACTGCCGGGGAAGGCCGGTTCGGGCCAGCGGGCGTCCCAGTGATGGCCGTTGCAGACGAGCACGTCGGTGAATATCTCGCTGCGTTCCTCGTCTTGCTCGTCCGCGTAGCGGACGGTCCAGCCGCCCCCTTCGATCGGATCCACGTGGAGCACCTCGGTGTTGAACCTGATCATGTCGCGCAGGCCGAAATGATCGGCGTACCGGTCGAAGTATTCGGCGATCTGGAAATGGTCGGGATAGTCCGGATAATCGTCCGGCATCGGGAACTTGGCGTAGGCCATCATCTGCCGGGAGGTGTTGATGTGCAGCGACTTGTACGCGGCGGACATGCCGTTGTCGTTGTTGTAGCGCCAGTTCCCGCCGATGTTCGAGCCTTTCTCGAAGCAGACGAACTCGATGCCACGTTCCTTGAGGCTCTGAATGGCGGTGATGCCCGACGAGCCGGCGCCGATCACGCAGACCCGCGGCGCCCCGCCCGCCCCGATTGCGGCTGCGTCTGCTTTCCCTTCGGTGGTGATCTCTGCGTGCCCGCTCATGGCGACCAGTCTAGAGACTTTCCAGTCATCTGACTTAATCGATCGCCGTTCAGCTGGAGGGCCGCTGGATCCTGATCCAGCGCACCTTCCTGATCCCCGGCAGACCATCCTGAGCAAGGATGAACGTGACGGGACGGCGGCCGAATCTCTTCGCCGCGGCTCTTGCCTTCAGTGTGACGCCGACGGTACGGGCCGTGCCGGCCTCGATCGGCGGGATCGCGATCGAGTCTCTCCCACCGGAGGACAGGCCGGCGGCACCGAGTTTCAACCGCAGCGTCGAGCGGCTGGAGGCAGCGTCACCGGAGTTGGTGATCCGCGCGGTCATCCGGATCGAGCCGCCCGCACGCACCCGGCTCTTGCCGCCGAGCTTCAGCGACAGCTTCGGCTCCGGTGACGGAGGCGGCGATGGCCGCGGGCCGACCAGCCGGTCCGCCATGGTCGGGTCGTTGGTGATCAGGGCGTCGACCCCCAGCGCATCCGCCTCGCGCATGTCCGTCTCGTCGTCGATCGTGTACGGCACGATCTTCTTACCGGCCGCACGGGCCCGGCTGACGAACTCCGCCGAGATCGGCCACTGCGGAGAGACCCAGTCGATGCCCTGAGCCTCGGCCGTCTGGACCAGATAGGAGTCGTTCAGGAACAGGGGGCTCAGCAGCGAGGTGGCGACACCCGGATAGAGCGCCTTCGCCTGGGAGAGGTCGCCGGACTTGAAGTTCTGCAGAATGACACGGCTCGACGGGATACCGGAATCCCGCAGTCGCTCGTAGGTCCCGGTCACCAGGTCCGGATGGGTGCCGGCGAGATCCTTCACCTCGATGTTCGCCCTTCCCCCGGTTCGCTTCAGCAGCTCGATCACCTGGTCGAGTGTGGGAATCGGTTCGAGCAGCGGGTCGCCCGGCCCGATCGGTTCCGCCAGATCACCCGATCCCTGCTGGTCGATACGGCAGGGGACGAGTTCGGCCAGGCTGTGCACGTCGACCGGCCCGGTGCAGTTGGTGGTCCGGTCCAGATTGTCGTCATGCATCACCACCGGCACCCCGTCCGAGGTGACCTTCAGATCGAACTCGATCACCCATCCCTCGGCCAGGGAATGCTGGAAGGCCGACATCGAGTTCTCCGGATAGGTCGCACGGCCCTCGACGTTGGCTCCGCCGCGATGGGCATGGATCTCGACCGCGGACCGCGCCGTCGCGACGAAGGCCAGCTGCGCCAGAGCGAAGATCAGTCCCGTCAGAGTCCAGATGTGCCGCTTGCTCATGTCACCCCCAATCAGGCCACCCCGGCGGCCGGTCGCGTCGGCCCAGTATAGGTCGGCGCCAGACGGCCGCTGCAACAAGAAGGGCGGCCCGTGAGGACCGCCCTTCCGATGCTTGACTTCAGTTCCGGCTTACTTGTCGGAAGTGGCGTCGATTTCCTGGTTGATCTCTTCGAGCTCCTCGGCGAACGACTCGCCGAATCCGTCGGCGCCGTTGGCGTCGCCGTTCAGCTCACCGGCCAGCTCGTCCTCTTCCAGCAGGACGGTCTCTTCCGCCGGAGCGAAAGGCTCCGCCGGCTCGATCGTGAGCGAGCGGTAGCGCTTCAGTCCGGTCGCGGCCGGAATCAGCTTGCCGATGATGACGTTCTCCTTGAGCCCGACCAGGCGGTCGCGCTTGCCTTCGAGCGCGGCGTCGGTCAGGACCTTGGTGGTCTCCTGGAAGGAGGCCGCCGAGAGGAATGACTTGGTCGCGAGCGACGCCTTGGTGATGCCCAGGATGCGTTCCCTGGACTTCGCCGGGGTGCCGCCGTCCGCCTTGACCTGCTTGTTGATCCGCTTCAGGTCGTGACGGTCCTCGAGCTGGCCCGGGAGGAGGTCGGTCGAGCCCTTGGTCTCGATCTCGTCCTTCTTCATCATCTGACGCACGATGATCTCGATGTGCTTGTCATCGATCTCGACGCCCTGGGCCGTGTAGACGCGCTGGACCTCGGCCACGAGGTACTGCTCGATCGCGGTACGTCCGCGGATCGCGAGCACATCGGCCGGGTAGAGCGAGCCTTCGTTCAGCTGGGCACCGACCTCGACCTTGTCTCCGGTCTTGACCAGGAGCCTGGTACGCGGCGGGAAGGTGTAGACGCTCTCCTCGCCGCTGCTCTCGGTCACGGTGATCGTGGCTGACTTCTCCGACTGCTCGGCGAGCACCTTGCCGGCGACCTCGCTCATCTGAGCGAGACCCTTCGGCTTGCGCGCCTCGAACAGCTCGACCACTCGGGGCAGACCCTGGGTGATGTCCTGCCCGGCGACACCACCGGTGTGGAAGGTACGCATCGTGAGCTGGGTTCCCGGCTCACCGATCGACTGCGCGGCCACGGTTCCGACCGAATCACCGATCTCGACCATCGAGCCGGTCGCCGGTGCGACTCCGTAGCAAGCCCGGCACACGCCGCGCTCGGCCTCGCACTTGAAGGCGGAACGAACCGGAACGGTCACGTTCTCGTCGCCGTCGAAGGCCTCCATGATCTCGTTCAGCTCCGTCTTGGTGATCAGCTGGTTGCGCTTCAGGAGCTCGCGACCACGCTTGGTCTCGAACTTCTTGGCGGCCAGGCGACCGAGGAGCTTGGTGTTGGTCTGACCAGCGGCGTCGATGGTCGGCATCTCGATGAATTCCTTCGTCTTGCAGTCGTCGGTCCGGACGATCACGTCCTGGGCGACGTCGACGAGACGACGGGTGAGATAACCGGAGTCGGCGGTACGCAGAGCGGTGTCCGCGAGTCCCTTACGAGCGCCGTGGGTCGAGATGAAGTACTCGCCGACCGAGAGGCCCTCGATGAAGTTGGACTTGATCGGACGTTCGATGATCTCGCCCTTCGGATTCGCCATCAGGCCTCGCATGCCGGCCAGCTGACGGATCTGCTTGAACGAACCACGAGCGCCGGAGTTGGCCATCATGAAGATCGGGTTCAGCTGACGGAGGTTGTCCTCCATCGCCTGACCGACCTCTTCGGTGGCCGCGTTCCACTTGTCCGTGACCTGACGGTGACGTTCCTCGGCGGTGTGCCAGCCCTCGTCGAACTCGGCCTGGATCTGCGCCGTCTCGGCGTCGAACCTGGCCAGGATCTCTTCCTTCTCGGGCGGCGGGACCACGTTGTTCTTGCTGACCGTGATTCCGGCCCGCGACGAGAACGTGAAGCCCAGCTCCTTGAAGGCGTCGAGCACCTGGGAGATCGCCGGAGCCCCGTAGGACTCGACCAGCCAGCCGACCATGTCGTTGATGTCCTTCTTCTTCAGCGACTGGTTGACGAAGCTGTACTGGGTCGGATCGAACTCGTCTTCGAGCGCTTCCTGCAGACCTCGCTGGATGCGGTCGTTGAAGATGATCCGCCCGACCGTGGTCAGGAAGTGACCGCCGGACTCACCACGCCACTCGGCGTAGTCGTGCAGCGTCACCACACCGTTCTCGTAGGCCAGCTCGGCTTCCTGAGCGGTACGGAACGGATGCGGACGCTTCTCGAGCGCCTCGGGATCCAGTTCGGTCACGTCGTCGGCCGAGTAGGTCAGGTAGTACAGACCGAGCACCATGTCCTGCGTCGGGGTCGCCAGCGGCGCACCGTGGGCAGGCGAGAGGATGTTGTTCGCCGAGAGCATCAGCACGCGGGCCTCGGCCTGAGCTTCAGCCGAGAGCGGAACGTGAACGGCCATCTGGTCGCCGTCGAAGTCGGCGTTGAAGGCCGAGCAGACGAGCGGGTGGACCTGAATCGCCTTGCCTTCGACCAGGATCGGCTCGAAGGCCTGGATGCCGAGACGATGCAGCGTCGGGGCGCGGTTCAGCAGGACGGGATGTTCCTCGATCACTTCTTCGAGAACGTCCCAGACCTCGGGAACCATCGACTCGACCATCTTCTTGGCGGCCTTGATGTTCTGGACGGCCTTGCGCTCGACGAGCTGGGCCATGATGAACGGCTTGAACAGCTCGAGCGCCATCAGCTTCGGCAGACCGCACTGGTGCAGCTTCAGCGACGGACCGGAGACGATGACCGAACGGCCGGAGTAGTCGACGCGCTTACCGAGCAGGTTCTGACGGAAGCGTCCCTGCTTGCCCTTCAGCATGTCGGAAAGCGACTTCAGGGCACGGTTGCCGGGTCCGGTGACGGGGCGGCCGCGACGGCCGTTGTCGAACAGGGCGTCAACCGATTCCTGAAGCATGCGCTTCTCGTTGTTGACGATGATCTCCGGGGCACCGAGGTCGAGCAGACGCTTCAGTCGGTTGTTCCGGTTGATCACCCGGCGGTACAGATCATTCAGATCCGAGGTGGCGAAACGGCCACCGTCGAGCTGGACCATCGGCCTGAGCTCCGGCGGGATGACCGGGATGCAGTCGAGGATCATCCACTCGGGCTTGTTCTCCGAGTTGAGGAAGGCCGACGCGACCTTGAGCCGCTTGACCGCGCGGGCCTGCTTCTGCCCCTTGGCCGTGTTGATCTGGTCCTCGAGCTCGTCACAGGTCGCCTGCAGGTCGATCTGCTCCAGCAGATCGCGCACCGACTCGGCACCCATGCCGCCGCGGAAGTACTCGCCCCATCCGAAGGGCGATCCGAAGCGGTCCTTGAGCTCGCGGAAGTCCGTCTCGTCGTTGATGACGTCCTTCGGCTTCATCGTGCTGAAGATCTTCCAGACACGATCGAGACGATCGATCGCCTCGTCGATGTAGGCCTCGGTGTCGCTGATCTCGGCCTCGAAGTTCTTCTTGAGCTCCTTGATCTGCTTGGCCCGGTCATCGTCGCTCTGCTTGCGCAGCTGCGCCGCGGTCATGCCCAGCGAATCGGCCCAGAGGTGATCGTCATCGGAGAACTTGTTCTGTGAACCGTCCTCGATGTACTTGACGCGCCGCTTCAGCGACTCGTCCAGCTCCTGGGTGCTCTTGTTGCGCTCGGCCTCGTACTCGGCCTGGACGCTTTCGACTTCCTTCTCGAGCTGCGGCATGTCCTTCGCCCGCGCCTCGTCGTCGACCCAGGTGACCATCGAAGCGGCGAAGTACAACACCTTTTCGAGTTCCTTCGGCGCCATGTCGATCAGGTAGCCGATCCGCGAGGGCACACCCTTGAAGAACCAGATGTGCGAAACGGGGGCGGCCAGGTCGACGTGAGCCATGCGCTCACGGCGGACCTTGGAGCGGGTCACTTCGACGCCGCAGCGCTCACAGACGATGCCCTTGTAGCGGACTCGCTTGTACTTGCCGCAGTAGCACTCCCAGTCCTTGGTGGGACCGAAGATGCGCTCGCAGAAGAGCCCGTCCTTTTCCGGCTTCAGCGTCCGGTAGTTGATCGTCTCCGGCTTGAGGACCTCGCCCCAGCTCCAGGATCGGACCTTCTTCGACGAGGCGAGACCGATCTCGATCGCGTCGAAGTTGTTGATGTCAATCACGTTACTCATTCTCTACACCTGCTTCCTCGGTGTCGCCGGAGCCGTCGGCGGTGGCATCAGCCTCCGCCTCGACCACTTCGTCAGCGGCACCATTTGAATCTTCGGCGCGCACCTCGGTGAGGTCCATGCCGAGGTCCTGGGCGGCCTGGAGCAGGTCGTCCTCTTCCTCGGCGAGCTCACCGACGCCCTCTTCGGAGACGACGTTCGCGTCGAGCGAAAGCGCCTGCATCTCCTTGAGCAGCACCTTGAATGACTCCGGAATCGACGGCTCGGGGATGTTCTCGCCCTTGACGATGGACTCGTAGGCCTTGACCCGGCCGACGGTGTCGTCCGACTTGACCGTGAGCATCTCCTGGAGCGTGTACGCGGCGCCGTAGGCCTCGAGGGCCCAGACTTCCATCTCACCGAAGCGCTGACCGCCGAACTGGGCCTTACCACCGAGCGGCTGCTGGGTGACGAGGCTGTACGGGCCGGTCGAACGGGCGTGGATCTTGTCGTCGACCAGGTGGTGCAGCTTCAGGATGTACATGTAGCCGACGGTCACCTTGCCCTCGTACGGCTCGCCGGTGCGGCCGTTGTAGAGCTGCTGGGTGCCGGAGGCGCGGGCGCCGGGGCGCTCGTCCATGTCGACTCCCATGTCGATTCCACGGCGCTCACCGTGCTCCTCGGCCCACTTGACCAGAGCCGTGTCGACGTCCTCGACGGACGCGCCGTCGAAGACCGGTGTCGAGACGTAGACGCGATCCCGCGTCTTCGACCGGTTCTTGTAGGACTCCGACCCGTCGTCGTACCAGCCCTCGCCGGCGACCCAACCGAGGTGGGTCTCCAGGATCTGACCGATGTTCATACGGCTCGGAACGCCGAGCGGGTTAAGGATGACGTCGACGGGCGTGCCGTCGGCGAGGTGAGGCATGTCCTCTTCCGGAACGATCTTCGAGATGACACCCTTGTTTCCGTGGCGTCCGGCGAGCTTGTCGCCCTCGGAGATCTTGCGCTTGGTGGCCACGTAGACGCGGACCAGATCGTTGACTCCGGGCGCCAGATCGTCACCGTCGTCGCGGCTGAAGGTCAGCACGTCGATGACGACGCCGCCCTCACCGTGCGGAACCTTGAGCGAGGTGTCGCGGACCTCACGGGCCTTCTCCTTGAAGATGGCGCGGATCAGCTTCTCCTCGGCCGTCAGCTCGGTCTCACCCTTCGGTGTGACCTTGCCGACCAGAAGATCGCCGGAGACGACTTCCGCGCCGACGCGGACGACGCCGCGCTCGTCGAGGTTGCGCAGGCTCTCTTCGGAGCGGTTCGGGATGTCGCGGGTGATCTCCTCGTCGCCGAGCTTGGTGTTGCGGGCGTCGATCTCGTATTCCTCGATGTGGATCGAGGTGAGCTCGTCTTCCTTCACCAGGCGCTCCGACAGGATGATCGCGTCCTCGAAGTTGTAACCCTCCCAGGACATGAAGGCGACCATGCAGTTCTTGCCGAGGGCGACTTCGCCGCCACCGGTGGAGGAACCGTCGGCCAGGACGTCGCCGAGCTTGACCTTGTCGCCGACCGAGACGATCGGCCGCTGATGGATCAGCGTGCCCTGGTTCGAACGCATGAACTTGAACAGCGAGTGCTTGGTGACCTCGTTGGAGCCCTTGACCTCGATGAACTCGGCGTCGACGTAGGTGATCTCACCATCGTGCTCGGCGAGGATCACGTCGCCGGAGTCGACCGCGGCGCGGCGCTCCATGCCGGTGCCGACCAGCGGCGGATCAGGCCGCATCAGCGGAACCGCCTGGCGCTGCATGTTCGAGCCCATCAGGGCGCGGTTGGCGTCGTCGTGCTCGAGGAACGGGATGAGGGCCGTCGCGACCGACCAGATCTGGGTCGGGGAGACGTCCATCAGGTCGATCTCCTCGGGAGTGGCGTTGAGCCACTCGCCGTCGCCGCCACGGCAGAAGATGGTCGGACCGACGATCTTGTCACCGTCCATCTCGACCGTCGCCTGGGCGATGATCTTGTTCTCTTCCTGGGTCGCGTCGAGGTGGACCACCTCGTTGGTGACCTTGCCGTCCTTGACGATCCGGTACGGGGTCGTGACGAATCCGTGCTCGGAGATCTGCGCGTATGACGACAGAGAGCCGATCAGGCCGATGTTCGGGCCTTCCGGGGTCTCGATCGGGCACATGCGTCCGTAATGGGTGGGGTGAACGTCGCGGACCTCGATGGGGGCGCGCTCACGGGTCAGTCCACCCGCGCCGAGAGCCGAGAGGCGGCGGCGATGGGTGAGTCCGGCGAGCGTGTTCTCCTGCGCCATGAACTGCGAGAGCTGCGAGGAACCGAAGAACTCCTTCAGCGCCGCGACCACGGGACGGATGTTGATGATCGTCTGCGGGGTGATCGCGTCCGAGTCCTCGGTGGTGAGGCGCTCGCGCACGACACGCTCCATGCGGTACAGGCCGATGCGGAACGCTTCCTGGATCAGCTCGCCGACGGTGCGCAGACGGCGGTTGCCGAAGTGCTCGTACTCGTCGAGGTGATCGGAAACGGCCTCACGCGGGTAGGTCAGGGCCTCGGCCGCGTAGTCCTTGATCGGGTTCTCTTCGTCGATCTCCTCCGGCATGCCGAGGATCTTCGGCAGACTGACCAGCTCCTTGATCAGGGAGATGATGTCGTCGTGCGTGAGCACGCGGGTGTCGAGGTCGATGTCGAGACCGAGACGGGCGTTCAGCTTGTAGCGGCCGACGCGGGTCAGGTCGTAGCGCTTGGCGTCGAAGAAGAGCTGCTCCAGCAGTCCCCTCGCGGCGTCGACCGACGGCGGCTCGCCCGGACGCTGCTTCTTGAACAGCTCGATCAGGGCGCCCTCTTCGGTGCTGGTCGCCTCGGTGTCGGCGGCGATCGTGTGCTGCATGTAGACCGAGTTGTCGAAGAGCTCCAGGATCTGCTCGTTCGAGACATAGCCCATCGAACGCAGCAGGACCGTGATCGGAAGCTTGCGCTTGCGGTCGATCCGGACGTAGACGCGGCCCTTCTTGTCGATCTCCAGTTCCAGCCAGGAACCACGGGCCGGCATCAGGTTCGCGGTGAAGACCTGCTTCTCCGGATCCTTCGGCGCCATCACGTAAGCGCCGGGGGAACGGACGAGCTGGGTCACCACGACACGCTCGGTGCCGTTGATGATGAAGGTTCCGCGGTTGGTCATCCACGGGAAATCGCCCATGAACACGGTCTGCTCACGGATCTCGCCGGTCTCCCTGTTCTGGAAGGCGACGGTTACGTTGAGCGGGCGCGAGTAGGTGAGATCGCGGTCACGACACTCCTCGAGAGTGTGGCCGGGGGCGTCAAATTCAAAGTCACCGAAAACGATCGCGAGGTTTCCGGTGTAGTCCTCGATCGGGGAAATGTCATCGATCGTCTCCCGCAGCATGCCGGTCTCGGGATCGGTGAGATCCTCGAACGAGCGACGCTGGATGTCGATCAGATGTGGGGCTTCGAGTGGGGTTTCGAGTCGGGAGAAACTCCTGCGGACAACGGGGGCAGAGATCGGACGTGCCAAGGTTGGCAACTCCTCAAGGGGTCAGAGATTCACGTGAATGGCGCGGAGGCGGGGTAAAACAAGCGCAACTGCGCGCAACGACAAAAAATAGCACACGGTACCGCTGTGCTAGCAGATTCGGGTCTATGCCTGGATGGGCAGTCTCCGTTCCCGAGTCTCGGATGCTACAGAACCGCCGTCCCCGGTCGATCCTGGTACAACCGCGGGCCCACCCGGAGGCGGGCCCGCATATTCACTTCAAATGCCGCGGGTGCTACTTGAGCTCGACGGTGGCGCCGGCCTCTTCGAGTTCGGCCTTGAGCTTCTCGGCCTCGTCCTTCTCGACGCCTTCCTTGACGGGCTTCGGAGCCTCGTCGACCAGAGCCTTGGCTTCCTTCAGTCCGAGTCCGGTCGCGGCACGCACGACCTTGATGACCGGAACCTTCTTGTCGCCGACCTCGGTCAGGACGACATCGACGGTGCCGCTGTCGTCGCCTCCGCCGTCACCACCGGCGTCGCCTCCGCCGGCGGCCGGGGCGGCTGCGGCGACTGCGGTCGCGGAAACACCGAACTCCTCTTCCAGAGCCTTGATGCGCTCGGAGAGCTCGAGTACGGAGATTCCCTTGAGTTCTTCAATCCATTCTTCGGTGGTGCTAGCCATTTGTTGCTCCTGTTCGTTTCTCTTCTAAGTGGGTTGGTGAAATCGGTGCTGCGTTACTCGTCCGTGGATTCCTCGGCGTCTTCCGCCGGGGCCTCCTCGGCCGGTGCTTCCTCGGCGTCGGCGTCGGCCGGCGCGTCATCGGTCTTCGCTTCTTCGGCGGGCGCCTCTTCCGCGGTCTCCTCGGCGGGAGCTTCCTCGGCCTTCGGTTCCTCGGCCGGAGCCTTTTCCTCGGCAGGTGCCTCGGCCGGAGCCGAACCGCTGACCAGACCCTGGTCGGCAACCTGCTGCAGCTGCTGCGCGAGGGTGGTGATCATCGATCCGAGGCCACGGGTCAGGGTCACGATCGGGCTTGCGACCACACCGGCGAGCTGCGCGTTCAGAGTGTCGCGCGAAGGCAGCTTCGAGATCGCGGTGAAGCGATCCTGGTCGAGAAGGGTCTCTCCCATGAAGCCGCCCTTGAAGGTGAGGACGTCGGCTTCTTTGTTGAAGGCGGTGATCGCCTTGGCCGCGGCGGCGACGTCGCCCCGCACGAAGGTGAGCGCGGTCGGTCCGGTCAGGACGTCGTCGAGACTCGTGACTCCGGCCTTGGCGGCGGCCAGCTTGGTCAGACGGTTCTTGACGACCGTGAAGCTGGAATCGCTCTCCCGGAGGGCTCCGCGGAGTTCGGCGGCCTGGGTGACCGAGATGCCACGGTAATCGATGGCGAAGATTGCCTCAGACGCTTCTATGTCAGCGGCGACCTTGTCGACTACCGCTGCTTTTTCATCTCGATTCATCTGGATCTCTCAAGTTCGATGGTTTGTCGCCATAAAAAAACCCGCTCACAGGCGGGAGGAAGAGGTTCTCTCTTCAGCTCCACCTGTCACTGGATTTGCGGGCTATCGCCCAACCAGCGGTCTATGGCAGGCGAGGAACCATAACGAACCGGGCTAATGTGCGCCGTGACGCCGGGTCACGGCGGTGCATGTGCGCAGGAAAAGCTTCATGTCCTCGGACATCGACCAGCCGACCACGTAGGCGTAATCGAGCTTGATCATGTCCTCGAACGGGATCGTGCTACGCCCCAATGCCTGCCAAGGACCGGCGATGCCCGGTTTCATCCTGGTGCGGGCCGAGAACAGGTCGGTCGCCTGCAGGGCCTCCTCGAACACCAGTGGCCGCGGGCCGACCATGCTCATGTCGCCGATCAGCACGTTCCAGAGCTGGGGCAGCTCGTCCAGCGACGTCCGGCGCAGCAGCCCCCCGAACTTGGTGACGCGAGGATCGTCCTTCAGCTTGAACAGCACGTCGTCATTGCCCTCCGCCGCGGTGTCCCGGCGCAGGTCGGAACGCATCTCGTGGGCACCGTCGACCATCGTGCGCAGCTTCACCAGTTCGAACTCCCGGCCGTCGAGGCCGCAGCGGACCTGCCGGTAGAAGACCGGCCCCTTCGAATCGAGCTTGATCCTGATCGCCGCCCAGAGCAGAACCGGCGCGGCGAGGATCAGGCCGACCGCCGAGACGGCGATGTCGATCAGCCGCTTGATGCGCCGGGCGATCGGATGGGGAGAGGTCGGCCGCACACTCAGCACGGGCAGCCCTTCGAGATCGTGGAAGACCGCGTTCGAGTAGAGCGTCTCGGGGCCGCCCGATATCTGGTCGACGGCGATCCCCCGTTCGATCAGTTCATGGATGAGCCGGGTGCGGGAGGAGAGATCCTGGAAGCCGCCGGCGATGATCGCGCGGTCCACGCCGGCGTCCTTCACCAGGCAGGCGAGATCCCGCTCCAGCATCCCGGCATGTCCCTGGATCAGGTACGAATCATCGTCCCCGCCGTCGGAGTCACCATCGGCGCGGCGGTCGTTTCGATTCCGGATCCGGATGCGGTTGTCGGTTCGCAGGCCGACCTCCATCTGAACGTCGAGGCCCCATTCGGAGTGGCGGTCGATCCGCTGGGTGAGCGCCGCCACCCCGGCGGTGTCGCCGATCGTGACCACCGGCCGCTGGTTCCAGGACTGCCGCCGCGCGTGGCGGCGGACCACCGCTCGCGACATCAGCAGCAGCGGAACCATCAGAGTCCAGAGCAGGGCCGGCACGAGCAGGTCGGTGCCGCCCGACACGACCAGCGAGCGGGTCAGCACGAAGAACCAGCTCCAGGCGGTCGCGACGATCGCGATCGTGCCGATCTCATCGACGAAGTTGTGGTCGATCCGGCGCTCGATCTCGTGGTAGAGGCCGGCCCCGTAGGCGATCAGGAACCAGACCGGGATCATCAGCGTCACGGTGATGCCCAGCCGGGTGAGGTCCAGCGTCCTCCCGTAGGTCTCGGCCAGGAACACGGCGCCGGCCGCGGCCGCGACGATCGCGATCAGCTCGGCGACGGCGAGCAGCCGGTGGAGGATAAAGCGGGCGTGATCGCCGGACGTGATCTCCCGGCTCGGCGCGGCCAGCCCGCTCGGTTCCGCGTACGGGATCGAAAGGCGATCCGCGGGCGCCATGGATCCGGACGCCATGACATAGGCCCTTCCGGCCGGCCCCACGCCCTTGCCCTGACCCGACTCTCTGAGAACTTCCTTCACTTCACTCCGAGACACGCACGATCCTTAAGAAAAACTGTTGCTCGTGCTCACCCCTGATCTGGGTCCTCCCAACAGGACCCGAACCGCACAAAATCTAAAATCTGGGCTCTTCCCGGGCTCGCACCTCCCTACCGAGGTTCCGAGCCGCTCCATCTTTTCCTCCATTGAGTATCACCACAACACCGGACGGAGTCAAGGCGACCCCGCTAGCTTATTGACACTCTGCGCAGGCCCGACGACATATCCGAATCCTCCGGCGGGCTGGCGCGCGCTCACTCCCATATCCGCCTCGCCGGCATCCGGGCCAGGAAGCTCGCGAGGCTCGCGGCGGAGCCCGGCTACTGGCCGGCACTGCGCTCCGGTGTGGCCGCCTCGGTCGAACATTCGCGGATCCCGCTGCGCCGCGATTTCCGGACCGTGCTCGATGTCGGAGCCTCGCGGGGACAGTTCGCGCTCTTCGCGGCCAACCGCTTTCCGGGCGCGCACATCGTCTGCTTCGAGCCCCTGCCCGGTCCCGCCGCCGACCTGAGGCGCGTGATGGGCGACCGGGTCGAGGTCCACGAGACCGCGGTCGGCGCGGCCGCGGGCACCGCGGTGATCAACGTCTCTGCCCGCGACGACTCCTCGTCGCTGCTGCCGATCGGAGCACGGCAGCGGCGGGAGTTTCCCGGAACCGAGACCGAAAGCCAGATCGAAGTCCCGGTGACGACCCTCGACCAAGCGATCGGCGAGGCACCGGACCGGCCCTGCCTGCTGAAGATCGATGTCCAGGGACTGGAGCTGGAGGTGCTGAAGGGCGCCGGTTCGACTCTCGAGCAGGTCGACGAGGCTCTGATCGAGTGTTCCTTCGTCGAGCTCTATGAGGGACAGGCGATGGCCGATGAGGTGGTCGTGTTTCTCTTCGAAGCCGGATTCCGGCTGGCCGGGGTCCACGAGGTGACCCACTCGTCCGACGGAACCGCGATCCAGGCGGACTTTCTGTTCCGGCGGGCGATCGGGCCGGCCGGATGAGCCGCGTCACCCTGCCGCCGCGATACTCCGCCCCATGGCGCGGGCCGTTCGACGATCCGATCACCGAACGCCTGACCCCGGGTTGCGCTGTGCTGGACATCGGCTCCGGACGTCACCCGGCGATCCGGCCGGACGACCGGCCGGAGAGTGTCCGCTACGTCGGCCTCGACCTTTCGAGGGACGAGCTCGACGCCGCCGGAGAGGCGGCCTACACGGAGACCGTCGCGGCCGACGCGACCTCGCTCCGGCCCGAACTCACCGGCCGGTTCGACCTGGTGATCAGCTGGCAGGTGCTGGAGCATGTGCGGGACCTCGAGGCGACCGTCGGCAACATCCGCGAGTATCTGAAGCCCGGCGGCCTCTTCGTCGCCCTGTTCTCCGGCTCCTGGTCCGCTTTCGGGGTGATCAACCGGGTGCTGCCCGACCGGATCGGATCGAAGCTGGTCGACCGGGCGATGAAACGGACCGAGCGGAACATCCCGGTCTTCCCCGCCCACTACGACCGCTGTTCGCAGCGTGCCCTGGTGCCGCTCTTCGCGGAATGGGACCGGGCGAGGATCGAGCCGCTCTACAACGGGGCCGGGTACTTCGCCTTCGCGCCGCCCCTCCAGCGGGTCTATCTGGCCTACGAGAATCTGATCGAACGCCGGCGGGTCGCGAATCTGGCGACCCATTACCTGGTGGTCGCGGAACGCTGAGTCCGGCTCAGGTCTTCTTGCCGAAGGGCGGCTGCCGGCGGTCCTTGACCGGTTTCAGCGAGAACGGCACCGTGAGCTCGGGGCCGAACCTGGCTTGGACCAGGCCGCGCATGTTCCGTCCCAGTCCGGTCCTGACGGTCGCGCGGAAGATGCCGTCCCGATCGGCCTTGACGGTGCCGAAACGTTCCCAGCCGGATCCCCGGCGATACCAGAGCCCGATCCTTCCGGGCGTGCTTTCCGGGGTTCGTCCCCAGATCGAGATGCCCGCCGGCTTGCGGAACGCGACGAAGGGGAAGCGGAACGCCTTCAGCACCCGCTTGGGCCGATCCTGAGCCAGGGTCGGACCGCGGAAGTAGAGGCCGGACTCGATCGTCTCGCTGTAGGGCAGCCCGCCGGTCCGCGGCCAATCGCGGAGCGAGAGCCAGAAGAACTTGCTGACCCCGGCCTGCCAGGAGCGGAACATCGCCTCGGCGGTCCAGCGGGTCAGCAGGCCCATCGGCAGCCCGCCCGGGTCGGGCGGCGCCGAATCCCAGCTGAACTCGGTCACCCAGAACGGGACCTTCGAAGATTCGGAGCGGATCTTCCTCGCCCGCTTGGCGGCCTTCAGCAGCCGGGCCATCTCGGGGAGATCCCCGAGCGAGACGTCGTCGGGTCCGGCCGATTGGTGGGTGGGACCTCCGGTCGTGTACGGATTGTTGGCCCAGATGTCGAAGCGCGCGGTCTGCGAGCAGCCCGGTTTCGGCACCGGATCCTTCCTCCCCTTCATGCAGAACACCCGGCGGGCGAAGTCGAGGGGGCCGAGCCCTCCCGGCCGCTCGATCGGGGCGAGCCCGCCGGCGACCACGAGATTGCCCGGGTCGACGTCCTTGACCTTGTCGGCGAAGGCGTTCAGCAGCTCCCGGTAGAGGATCGGGGAGACCTTGCGCCCGTTGCGGTACTGCGGCTCGAAGAACAGGAACAGGTTCGCCTCGTTCCACGGCTCCCAGTACCGGACCTTCGGCAGACCTTCGAACTCACCGCTGTAGCGTTTCGCGGCCGCCTCCGCGAAACGGGCGAAATCCGCCGGGTTGGGATCGCAGATCCCGGCCGAGGTGTGTCTGCACCGTTCGGCCCAGCCAGGGGCCTGGTAGAGCATCACGAGCGGTTCCAGACCCGCGTCGACGGCCATCCGGATCTGCGCGTCGAAGATGCTCCAGTCGTAGCTGGGATCGTTCGGGTCGGTCGGATCCCAGCTGTTCGGCTCGGTCTCGGGGGCGACCATCGACCAGTAGACGATCACCCGTGTGAGCGTGGCCCCGGTGGCCCGGATCCGCTCGAAACCGAGCCGCTCCTGCACACCCACGTCGGACACGGTCACGCCGGTCGCCAGCGGTCTCGCCGGCGCCTGGGCCGCGGTCGTCCCGGCGAAGGCCACCGCCACGGCACCCGCCGCCACAAGGCGTATCAGGCCGGGCGGGAGACGCACTCAGGTCGCCCGGGGGCCGGCCCCGCCGCGTCGGCGAGCGATGACGACCGCGGCGACGGCGACCAGACAGGCGAGCAGAATCAGCGGGAAGACCAGACCCATCCCACTCGAATCCGAGTCTTCGGTGATGCCGGCCGTGCCCGTGTCCTGACCGCCCGCCGAATCCTTCGCGGTATCGCCCGCGTCACCGGGATCGGCATCGCCGCTTCGCGCCGTGTTCTCGCCCGGAGCCGCCGCCACGCCGGCCGACCCGCCTCCCGTGCCGCCGGACGGAGCGGCGGCGACAGGTGTCGAGGAACCCTCGGGACCACCCGCATCGGGGGTCGACGGAACCTCTTTCACCGGCTTCTCGCCACCGGGAGTGGGCACCTGTTCGGTGTATTGGTCGACCACCGTCGGCTCCGCGGCCCCTGCGGCCCCAGCCATGAGAAGCGCTCCGGCGACCGCCAGGGCGGTTGCGTAAGTGCGAAACATCTTCCGGGGATCATAGACACCACCGTCGGCTCCACCCGCTCCACGGCATTCGTGAGATCGTTCGGCGCGTGCACGTCCAGCTTTGGAGCTACAACTACGACCCCGAGCCGCTCGGCATCGGGCCGGTCAGCACCGTCTGGGCGAAAGCGATGAAGGAACGCGGCCACGAGATCGAGATCGTGGCCGCCCATCCGCACTATCCGAAGCCCGAATGGGGCATGAAGCTGAAGCCGTACCGGGAGGTCCGGGACGGAATTCCGGTGACCCGCCTTCCCCTGCTGATCGGTCGCGACACCCGCCGCAGGCGTCTCCTGCAGGAGATCAGCTTCATGGCCGCCCAGACCGCCGCGGTCCCGTTTCTCGGCAGGCCGGACACGATCATCTCGGTCTCGCCGAGCTTTCCCGCACTGCTGCCCGCGATGCTCGCGACCAGGGCGCGGCGGATCCCCTGGTATCTCTGGCTCCAGGACATCCTTCCCGACGGCGCCGCGACCACCGGCCTGGTCGACACCGGGGGAATGATCTATCGCGGGTCGCGGCGGCTGGAGAGCGCCGCCTACGGCTCGGCCGCCGGCATCGTGGTGCTTTCCGAATCCTTCCGCGAGAACCTGCGCTCAAAGGGCGTGCCCGACTCGAAGATCTCGGTCGCGTTCAATCCCGCGACCTTCCCGGTCGAGTCGCTCTACGCGGCGAGTGCCGACCGGGAACCGCCGCGAATCGTCTGCATGGGCAACATCGGCAGATCCCAGGGGCTGGACGAGATCGTGAGGGACTTCGAGAGCGACCCCGAGCTCTCGAAGCTCGGGGCGCGGCTGGTGATCTGCGGCAGCGGCGTCGCCGCTCCCGAGGTGAAGGCGGCGATCCGGACCGACCGGGTCGAGATGCCCGGCCTGCTCTCCCCCGAGGACCTCCGCTCGGAGTTGGAACGGGCCTCGCTCGCGCTCGTCTCGCAGGCCTATGGCGAGGGGGAGTTCAACGTGCCCTCCAAGCTCATGAACTACCTGGCCGCCGGGCTGCCGGTGATCGCCTCGGTCAGACCGGAGAGTGAGGCCGCCCGGATCGTCGAGGCGTCTTCCGCCGGCTGGGTGACCCCACAGGGAAGGATCGGAGCGGCCGCGTCGTCGGCGCTCGCCGACCCGGAATCGCTGCGAACCAAGTCCCGCAACGGGCTGAGCTTCGCCGAGTCGAACCTCACGCCGGCCGCGCTGGCCGAGAAGTTCGACCTGCTGCTGCGCGGTGGGACCCGCCCGGCCTAGCCCGCCGGATCGGCGCTCCGCCCGAACCCGACATAGGGCTCCGATCTCGAGAAGAAGGCCGCGTCTTCGGGGATCGCGGAAATCGAGACGGCCGGCGTGCCCGAGTAGATCCGGTACGGCTCCTCGAAATCGTTGCGGAGCACCGATCCGGCACCGAGGACCGAGTGGTCGGGCAGCCGGGATCCACCGAGGACGATGCATCCCGTCCCGACGAAACTGAACTCCCCGAAGGAGATCTCGTGGGCCTGCTGGACACCTTCGCGGATGTTGACCGAGTGGGTGAGGATCTGTGTCCGGTAGCCGGCCACGACCGAGAACCGGCCGAGCCGGACCAGGTTCGTGCAGTCCACCAGGTGACGGTGGGTCAGCTGGGCGCCTTCCTCAAGTTCCAGCCGGGCGTCGGAACCGGACCCGCCCGTCTGGGATGCGGGAATCCCGTAGATCCAGTTCAGGTTCCCGATCGAGGCGCGCGCGGAGAGCCGGACCGAGTCCATGCCCCGGATGAAGTTGAGATGGCCGATCTTGGACTTCGGTCCCATCTCCAGGGACGCCGGCCTGACGACCGAGAATCCGATCCGGGCCTCGGGGTCGATCCGGTACCCCCAGAGACGCGCCAGGAGGGTTCGTCTCACGGCCCACGGGAGGGGCATCATGAGGATCTGGGCCAGGTAGCCGATCACCGGCCGAGCCTACCGTCCAGTTCCTCGTACAGCCGCTTGATCTGGATTCCGTAGACGCGAAACGAAAGCCGTTCGTTGACGGCGATCAGGGACCGGTCGCGATACCCGGCCCGGAGCTGAGGGTCGGCGGCCATCTCCCGGACCGCGCCCGCGAGATTCTCCACGGTGGGTTCGGGCAGGATGATCCCGGCGTCGAATTCCTCGACCAGTGAGGCGACCCCGGTCCGCCGGGACACGATCGGCGGCACCCCCACCGCCATCGATTCGGCCGCCGACATGCCGAACGATTCGTACCGCGACGGCATCAGCAGGACGTGAATTCCGCGGAAGAGCTCCTCTCTGCCGGAGCCGTCCACGAACCCCAGCCAGGTGATCTGAGAACCAACGCCGAGCTCCTCCGCCAGAGCGCGCAGTTCCCGTTCCAATCCGGCGTCGCCCCCGCCCGCGACCAGCAGCCGAAACGGGCGGACCGGCTGTTCTTCGTTCAGTGCCGCGAGAGTCTCGATGATCAGCCCCAGGTTCTTCTTCGGATGAATTCTGCCGAGAAACCCGAGGCAAAATTCGGCATCCCCAGGCTCGCTGAACGTTCCCATCGGGGTGATGTCGATAACAGGGTGATAGATCTGCCGACTCGTATGAGGCACGTCCCGGCTGTCAAGCGACTCCATCGAAGAGGCGTAGATGACCGTGTCGACATTGGCGAGGATGATCCGGCGCAGCAGCTTCTTGAGGAACCGCTTGACCGGGTTTCCCGAGGTGACCTCGACGTCGAACGAGGTCAGCGACTCATGTGGTGTCAACACCACCGGCTTGCCGTGCAGCCGACCCAGGATCGAACCAAGAATCGTGGTGAAGCACCAGACATAGTTGAGATGGACCACATCGAAACGTCGCAGGTTCCGGATGGTCCAGACGGACAATCTCGGGCTGAGACCCCATGTCTGGGCCTTTGCCGACCGCTTCAAGCGGGGAAACTCCAAGACCTCGACCCCCGCCCCCAGCATCGCGGACATCGCCCGCTCATTGATGCCGGACGCGTGCGAATCACCGGCACAGACGACGGTGACATCGAGGCCGGTCCGGGACTCGGCCACGACCGAGTTGACGATCGAGGTCGAGGGCCCTCCGGCGGCGGCGTCGATCGTGGGAATCAGTCGCAGGATACGCACGGAACGCCGCGGCCTACTTCGGCACGAAGGTCATCCAGCCGTCCCTCGCCAGATGACCGTCGTTCACGGCCAGCGCGGCCGACTTCTCGTCCCAGCCGGCGAGCTCCGGAAGGTCGGTGGAGCGCTCGGTCATCCCGATCCGCTCGATCACATGCGAATCACGGAAGCGTTCGGTGAGCACCGAAACCACGTTCGGCCGGATGTGCTCATGGATCTCCACCGCCATCGTCGCCGTGAGCAGCCGGGGTGAAGTCTCCGGATCCAGCAGGTCCTCTTCGAATCCCTCGATGTCCGAAAGCAGCAGCAGCTTGCCGTCTGGCAGATCGCTCAGGGCCTCACTGTCCGCGAATCCCCGGAGCTCGATCTTCACCCCGTTGACATGCGCGTTCTCGAGCGCGAGCTTGCGTTCGAACCGATTGGTCTCGAATCCGATCACGCGGATCGGCCCGGAACGGGCGACACCCATGCAGAAGAACCCCTCCCCCGAGCCGATGTCGACGAAGGTGGCGCTGGACGGAACGTGATCGGCCAGGAATCGGACGATCTCCGGCTCATACGTCCCCAGCACTTTCGCGGCAAGATAGTTGGCGTGACCGAGCGAGTTCTTCGAGAACTTCGTCCCCTGGAAGGGGCCGCGCCTGACCTCCGGACCGTACCGCTCGACCAGCCGGGTCGTCGGCTTTCCGAACGGGCTGGTCACCCGCCAGAGCCAGCGCGGACGGGTCGCCCGGTAACGCACCATCAGCTTCGAGTATCCCCCGACGAACTCGATCAGCCGCCTCCGCCGATCGATTGATTCCTGTTCAGGCATCTCGCTACCGTACACGAGCCGGAGACGGGTTCCGGGCACCCGAATCATCGTTCTCTCCCGAAGGCCCACCGGACCCTGAAGCCTTGCCGCGAATCAGGCTCATCGCCAGGATCAGCCCGGCCGGAATGTAGAGATAGCGGGCGTAGATGTCGTTGCCGAGGAAACCCGAGAGCAGAAAGGCGACCAGTGCCAGGGTCAGGCCGACCGCATCCCCGTAGAGCCGATCCGGCACTCTGAACCTGGATCTCCACCCCGTCGCGAGATACCCGGTGAAGATCGTGAAGAAGCCGACGAGCGCGATCACCCCGCCGGCGAGCAGCAGCTGCAGGAACAGGTTGTGTGAATCCCTGACCAGTTCGAAACCGTGGCCGACGATGGGCCGCTCCGCGATGTACCTGACACTCTCCTCGTAGAGAGTGACCCTGGACCGGTTGCTCTCTCCGGCCGACAGGTCGGTGCTCTGGAAGCGCTCCGTCCCGGGGATGGAGGCGAAGAGGAGGAGGACGCAGAGGACGGCCGCACCGCCCAGCATCACGAGACCCAGCACCTTGCGGGTTCGCCGGTCGGCGATCAGGACCGCCGCGCAGACCGCGATCAGCACCAGCACGCCGGTCCGGGTTCCGCTCAACAGGATCGCGGCGACGATCACCGCGAACAGCGGGCCGTACCGCAGCCCGGAATTGAGGTCGGTGATCCTGGTGAGGACCACCGGCGCGGCCATCACCGCGGTCAGGCTCAAGGTGAAGGGATGCACCGAGAATCCGACCGCGCGGGTGCCCTCATAGAGGCCGCCTCCCAGGAGCGGGAAGCCGGCGATCGCCTGCAGCGGGTCGAGGCCGGAGACGGCACCGAAGACCGCGACCAGGCAGCTGAGGGAGACCCCGGCCACCCAGGCGTCGGTGAGCATGCGGATCTTTCCCCAGCCGTCGGCGAGGAAACAGGTGGCCACCGGCAGGAACACCAGGGCCACGAGCAGGCGCACACCCGACATCAGATTCGACGACTGTTCCATATCGCTCTGCTGCTGCAGCACGGTTGTCGATGTCAGCACCACCTGATGGATCCCCCCGGGCGGGAACAGCTCGAGCAGCAGGACACTCGTGAGCAGCAGTCCGCCGCCGAAGTAGAGCCAGGAGGGAAGCCGGGGGAGACTTTCTCTGGAAACGACCGCCCAGAGCGCGAAGGGGATCGCCGCGAGCAGCAGCATGTCGCCGAGGGTCACCGATCCGGCGACCCTGAACGCGTTCAGCGGCATCGCGAAGAACGCCGCCGCGAGCAGCCAGCAGCCGAGCCTTCCCGGAGCGGCCAGCAACCGCGAGCCCAGCAATGCCAGGACGGTGACCGAAACCGCCGCGGCCGCCACGACGACGAGCACTCTCCCCTGCCCCAGACCGATCAGGGCACCGGCCACGAACGAGAGTGTGAGCCCCGCGATCCCGACTGCCGTCGGAGTCACCGGCGATGGCTGGAGCGCCCGGTTCGGCCCGCGGCCGGTCATGGGTGCCCACCCGAGATGGAACCGGTCCCGAGGAACCGGGACCGGGTGTTGAGATCACGGGCGCGAGCCGCGGCCCGCTCCGCCCCGGAATCGTCACCGAGTGCCCGATAGGCGCTCTCGAGCACGAACCAGGTTCGCCAGTTGGTGCTCTCCCGGTTCGTCGCGTCAAGCGCCGGCGGCAACGCCTCCTCGGGCCGGCCGGCGGCGATCAGAACGAGTGACTTCTGGTCGAGCGCGCTCGCCGAGTAGGGCTGGATACCGGTTGCCCGATCGGCCTTCTCCAGCGATCCCTTGAGATCTCCCTCGCGGAAGAGGCGTTCGCTCTCGCGAACCAGAACGGTCCCGGCCAGCGGGATCGCAATCGCCAGTATCGCCACGACACCGGCCAGACCGAAACCCGCCTTCCGTCTCCCCGAAAGGGGCACCGGCGTGAAGCGGGAGCGTTTGCGCCCACGGCGGGACTCGGCCGCCGGCCCGACAGTGGCGGCGACCAGGATCAGGAACATCACCGGCAGGACCGTCAGTTCCCAGGCCCAGTCGATTCCGGCCGCGACCGCGAACGCGGCCATGCCCGCCGCCGCCGCGGCGAGCAGAGCCCGGCGATCGTCCGATCCCCTCGCCAGGGCCCGGGTTCCGGCCAGGACGATCGGTCCGAGAACCAAGGTGAGGATGAGCAGGAATCCGAGCGGGCCCAGCTCGGCCAGGTTCTCGAGATAGAGCGAGTGGGCATCTCGCACGAACTGGGTCCCGGTGCCCTCCCGCGCCCACCAGAACTCGAAGGTGCCGGGGCCGATGCCGGTGAGTTTCTCGGACGAGCCGGCGTCCACCGCCGACTCCCAGACCTTGTAGCGCTCCCCGCTGCTGAGATTGCCGAGGCGGCCGACCGTGCCGTCGCCGGGGGCCGGCTCCTTGAATTCCGACCAGCGATCCCCAGCCCAGCCCGATCCCAGAGCGACGAAGACGACCAGGAGTGCGAGCACGCCGGAGGCCAGGCCGAAACGCCGAGCGGTCTTCCGGCCGACCCGGGGAATCACGATCCGGTTCCGGGCTGTCGCGGTCGTGACCACCGCCTGGAGCACCGCCACCACGATGAAGACCCCCAGGGTCAGCCACAGCATTTCGGTGCCCTGCGAACCGGCCGCATCGCCGGGCAGAAGGTCGCGGAGCTCCGGCCGGGCCTGGATCAGGAGGAGCAGGACAGCCGATCCGAGCCCGGTGACCAGCAGGGTCGGCAGGAGGCTCAGCCGCCGGGGAAAGAGCACGATCAGAATCAGAAGAGCGGCCCCGGCTTCGATCGCTCCGCCCCGCGAAGCGGTCAGATAGCAGGCGAGCACGACGAGTGGGACCGCTCCGGCGGCGAGTGCCCGCACCGGGATCGAACGGGCCGAGCTGGCCGCCCAGAGCAGCGGCGCCAGCCCGATCGCCATGAACGCGGCCAGGCCGTTCCAGTACTCGAGCGGATGGTTGAGCCGCGATACGGGGTAGTCGGCCGGTATCTCGGAGGCGGGGAACCAATCGGGCTGGAAACGAGATGCCAGCGCCACCACGGCGACCACGGCCACCGCCGCCCCGACCGCCGCGACGGAGCGCCTGAAACCGTCCCGGCCCTGAAGCAGCAGCATGAGGGCGAATATCCCCAGCAGCGTCGCGACCCGGCTCAGCTCGATCAGGCCGCGCTCGGTGCTTTCCGTCCAGGTCAATGCCGCCGCGGTCCAGGCGGCCAGCGCACCCAGCACAGCCAGAACGGCCCAGCCGCCGCGGGTCACCCGGGTGAGGGGAAGCAGACCGGCGATCACGCCGAGCAGCACGATCCACCAGGCGATGATCCCGACCTGGCCGCGGACCACGAGGTCATACCCGCCCGCCTCCAGCGCCAGGTAGACGACGATCAGGAACGGCAGGCCGAAGCCGGCCACCGCCGGCAGCGATTCGCGGATCCGGTCAGTCGTCGGCGGTGTCGGCAAGGACGCCTCGGCCCGGTCAGCCGGAGGTCACGGGTGGCTCGAGTTCTGCCGGTTCGCCGCCGCCGTAGTAGTAGCCGTAGCCGTAGCCACTCCCGCCCTTGACCCGGTTCGCGACCAGCCCGAGGGTCGGGGCGCCGAGATTCTCGAGCTGGCGGCGCAGGCTCTCCGCCTGGTCGGTGGTCGTCTTGTTGAGGCGGGCGACCACGATCACGCCATCGACCATTCCGGTGAGGGGAATCGGATCGGCGATCACCAGCATCGGCGGCGCGTCGACCACCACCATGTCGTAGCGCTGGGTGAGTGTCGCGAGCAGTGCCTTCATCTCCTCGCTCCCGAGAAGTTCGGCCGGACTCGGGGGCGGTGATCCGGAGGTGATCACGTCCAGCTTCGACGAGGTCTGTGAAGGGTCGTTCACAGACCTGACCGGGATCTGCTGGATCGCCGACTCGAGATCGGTCTGGTGGGTCAGCAGCTCGGCGAGCCCGGGAGCCGGCGCGAGCTGGTGCCGCCGCGCCGCGGTAGGACGTCTGAAGTCGGCCTCGACGAGGATCGCCGAACTGCCGGTGTCGGCCGCGACCGCGGCGAGGTTCCAGCTGGTGGTGGACTTGCCGTCATCGGGGGCCGCCGAGGTGGTCAGCACGACCTTGATCTCGCGGTCGACGTTGAAGTAGCGCAGGCGCGCGCGCAGCATCCGGAAGGCCTCGGCCTCGACCAGCGGCAGCTCCTTGGTCACGTCGGTCGCATCGGCCCCGGACAGCAGGGCGCTGCTTTCCGGAATGCTGGCCAGGAGCGGCAGTCCGAAGACCTCCTCGAGGTCGGAAGGCTCCCGCAGGCGCCGGTCGAAGCGTTCCATCAGCAGCGCGGTCGCGATTCCGAGGAGCAAGCCCAGGACGATCCCCACGGAGACGTTCCGGCCGGTCTTGGGAATGCTCGGCGAGTCCGGCTCCTCGGCCGTCTGGACGATCTCCGCGTTGCCGGTCTGGAGGGCACCGAGGGCCTGAAGCCGGCCCACCTGTTTCTGAAGCGTCTGTCCTTCGTCAGATTCCCGTGCGCCCCCGTCGAGCGTCGCGTACTCGCGTTCCACCAGGGCGATCGCGTCGTTGATCTTCTTGCGGTCGGCCTCACGGCGGAACTTGACGTAGGACTCGGCGAAGGTGTTGGCGATCAGCGCGGCTGCCTCCGGATCCGGGTCGGTCGCGGTGACCGAGACGACATCCGAGGCCCCCTGGGTCTCGACCATGATCATGTCCGAGACGTCGTCGCCACTGAGGTCGGGGATCGCGAGCTCGTCAGCGGTGAGGTCAGCCACCGCGTCGAGAGAAACCAGGTTGAGGTTGGTCGCGGCTTCGCGGACCGGGTCGGTGGAATTGAACGCCTGGGATCCGAACAGCCGCTGGTCGAATCCGGGGTCGCGGAAGAGCAGCGACGCGGTGGCGGAATACTCCTTGGTCTGCAGCAGCGAGAATCCGAGTGCGGCTCCCGCCACCAGGACCACACAGCCCAGGATCACCAGCACTCGCCTCCTGAGTACGCCGAGCAAGTCGTTGAATCCCCGGCTTTTCGGTGAATTCATTTCACCAGAACTCTGTTCACTCAAACGGAATCACCCTTCTCGATGCTGTGATGGCTGCGACCTCGGACATACCCGGCATTCCGTCATCCCCAGAAATACACAGCGCGATTCTTGCACGTTGAACCGCGTGGTACTGGATAGACGGCGCTGTATCGAGTCATCGCGTTTCTGAAGAACCGCCGCGCGTGGCTTTCAAGGCGGTCCTCAGCAGGACGAAGAACCCGGCCAGGTAACTGATGACCATACCCAGCGCGAAGCCCTCGAGGCCGAAGGGTGGCACGAGCAGGAGAAACGCGGGAACGAGAGCGGCCAGTGAGACGATCTCGGCGATCGATCCGGCGCCCGGGGCGCCCGCACCCCGCATGCATTCGGAAAGCATGCGCCGCGCGCAGAGGATCACCGTGCCCCCGAGCAGGATCTGGGTGATCACGGTCGCCTCCGAGAAGTCGGGTCCGAAGGTCAGGTCGATCAGCGGGCCCGCGAGCAGCGCCATCACCGCCGAGACGGCGGCCGCGATCGCGGTTCCGCTGACCGTGTGACGGAGGATCAGCCGGTGCCGTTCGGCCTGGTCCCGTTCTCCGGCGACCCTCGCGTAGGCGACCAGTCCCTGCGCCTGGGTCAGCAGGCGGGGCAGGTTGCAGAAGGCGAGCGCGGTGACGTAGAGCGCGAGATCGCCGGTGCTGAGCAGCAGGCCCACCATCAGCTGGTCCACCTTGAAGGTCTCGGTCGGCGAGGTCGAGCCGAGGAAGCCCGAGGCGCCGAACCTGGCCAGCTTTCCGACTTCCGGCAGTTCGTCGAGTTCGGAGCTGAGGGCCTGTCCGTCGATCCGCCGGACATGGATCGAGGTGGCCACGGCCGCCACGACATACGAGATCGACCAGCAGCCCATCACCAGCAGGAGGCTCGTGCCTCCCAGCAGCACCCCGACCGTGAGCGAGACGACGTAGAGGGCCGCGGGCAGGATCCGCAGAACATGGAGCGCCCTGAATCTGCGCCGCCCCTGGATCAGCGCCAGCCCGTACGCCTGCCAGACCATCGCCGGCAGGGCGACGAGGGTGATCGCGGCGGCCTCCCACGGAAGGCGGTCGTGGAGCAGCAGCAGGGCGACGACCACATAGACCAGCACGATGACCGCCGCCTGGATGAGAACGAGCGGCCGGATGTGATCGAGCAGGCGGGCGAAGGAGGTGGAGTCCTTGGCCGACTCGTAGGTGATCGCCAGTGGCAGGCCGAACATGCCGACCTGCGCGATCGTGAGCGCGACGATCCAGATCAGGGCCTGCTGGCCGCGTCCCTCCTCGCCGAGGATGCGAGCGGCGAGGATGCCGGTGACCAGGATCAGGACCTGGACGACGATGCCCGAGAGAAAGCCCTCCGATGCCTCCTGACGGTTCGAGGGCCCGGATTCCGCGGCGGCCGGGAACAGGCGCCTGAACGTTGTCTTGACCATCGAGTTGGGGATTGTATGCGGCGGACCCGCCGGTCAAGGCCCCTCCGTTACGGTTCCGTGTATGGATCTGATCGATCTCCACTGCCATCTGCTCCCGGGGATCGACGACGGACCGGCCGACCTCGACGGTGCGGTGGCATTGGCCGAGGCCTACCTAGCGGCCGGCATCGGCCGGGTCGCCGCGACCCCCCACGTCAATCTCCGCCACCGGAACCGTGCCGACGGTATCGAGGAGCGGCGGGCCGAGCTCAACGCCCGTCTCACCGAGCTCGGGATCGATCTGCGGATCGAGCCCGGTGCCGAGATCTCGGCCACGGTCGCGGCCGAGATCGGCGACGGTGAACTGAGGCGGCTCACTCTGGGCGGCGGCGAGTGGCTGCTGGTGGAACCGCCGAGCAGGGCCTCCGCCTTCGACATCCACCAGGCCGTGTTCGAGGTGCAGCGGCGCGGCTTCAAGGTGCTGCTCGCCCATCCGGAGCGCAATACCGCGCTGCGCCGAGACCTCGACCTGCTCGGGGATCTGGTCGCCTCCGGCATGAGAACCCAGATCACCGCCGAAGCCCTGACCGGACGGTTCGGCTCCGACGCCGAGGCCTGCTCACGCGAGCTGTTCGCCCGGAATCTGGTCCACACCGTCGCCTCGGACGCGCACCACGCGACCGAGCGGCCGCCCGGACTCACGAATGAACTGAAGCGCTCGGGCCACCGGGATCTCGTCCGGTGGCTCTGCCACGACATGCCCGCCTGGATCCTCGACGGCGGTGAGGAACCGCTTCGCCCGGGAGCCGGCGCCTCGGGCGAGACGCGCAACGGCGGCGGTCTCCTCCGGCGGCTCGGGCTGCGGCGCTGAAACGGTCCCCGAACGACGAGAGGGCGCCCGGGGCGCCCTCTCGTCAGCTTCACGGAACGGATCGCCTCAGCGATCCACCTCGAACGGAACGGTTTCGGTCTTGACGTGACCGACCGCGTCCGTCGCCTTCACCTTCAGCACGTGGGCGCCGTTGGCGTAGTTGTCGGGATCGATGTCGGTGTCGAGACCCATGTCGCAGTTCTCGGTGGCGCAGGACTGCGTATCGGAATCGATCACCACGTCGTCGACCAGAACCTCGATCTTGACGACACCGGAATTGGCGACGGTCAGATTGCCGTCAACCGCATCCGACTCGAGTGCGTAGAGCGGACCGTCGAGCACCATGCCGGGTGCGGTGGTGAAGCTCCCGCCGAGGGTCACGACCGGATCCTTGGTGTCGATCTTCATATTGTGGTCGTAGTCCTCGTTGACCGCCAGGTTCTCCTTGGCATCGAAGACGCCGATCGATAGGAGGGCATGACCTTCACGCATCAGGGCCGGCTCAATGGTGATCTCGGTACCGGATGGCGCTTCCAGCGGGCAGGGATCGTCGGTGTTCCCCACACAATCGAATGACTCGGTGGCCACGTACCAATCGAAGGGATTGGCCGCGACTCGCTTGCTGCCGATTGCGGTGATATTCAGCAGGCCCAGACCATTGTCCTCGGCCGCGACCGGAATGTCGATCGGTGTCTCGTCAACCCATCCGCTTGGTACATCCAGGGGATCGACCGTCTGCAGGGGAGGTACATCGTCGCCCAACTCGGCGACGAGAGCTGCCATTCCCGCCCAATGGTCTTCGGCGAACGACGGCGCCGAAGCGGCCTCGATACCGAACTTCACCTGGCGATCGTCCTCGTCGCCGAGATGGTCGAAGATCCCGAACCCTTCGGTCTCGATGCTCGTCTCGGATGCGGACCAGCCCGAGCCGTCCCACACACCCAGATATGCCCGAGGCTCGCCGGTCTCCAGCGTCAGCTCACTCTCCCCGGTCACATTGATCGCCGTCGCGGAGACCTTCTTCAGATAGGTGTCCGGGCCGCCCGGAACGGTGTAGGTCCAACCGGCCCTGCTGCCGACCGGATAGGTGCCGGACGCATCCACTCTCACAAGGGGATCAGACGGGTCACCGAAGAACTCGCAGGACCCGAACATGTCCACGTCGCATCCTTCCCGCTTCTCGTAGTCACCTCCACCCGAAGAGCTCCAGGTGAGTCCCGGCAGGTCGGTGCTGTTTTCATCCGATGCGTCCCACCCGAACGCATCCCTGACCACCGGCGGATCAGCCGATGCGATCCCACTCAGACCCATGGTCCCGATTCCACAGACTGCGATCAACGCGACAGCAACCTTCTTCAACCTCATATGGCTCCCTCGGTAGGTGTCTTTCCCTGCCTACCGGCGCCGTCCCATGGCACCCGCATCCCTTAACGAAACAAGGCGAGCCTATGTGGCTCGCCTTATTACTTCAATACCTAATTTTGGGTATCTATGCGGCGACTGCCTCGGCGCGGTCGGGGAAGATCTCCCGCTCGGTCGCCTTGGTGGTATCCACGGCGATGCCGGGACCCATCGTGGTCGCGATCGAGATCGAGATGATGTAGCGGCCCTTGGCCGAAGCCGGCTTCGCCTTGGTGATCTCCTCGAGCACGGCGGCGTAGTTGTCGAGCAGCTTGTCGGCGTCGAAGGATGCCTTGCCGATCGCGAGATGCACGATCGCCTGACGATCCGTCCGGTACTCGACCTTGCCGGCCTTGGACTCGGTGACGGCCTTCTCGACGTCGTCGGTGACCGTGCCCACCTTCGGGTTCGGCATCTTGCCCGACGGGCCGAGGACCCGTCCGAGCTTGCCGACGGTCGGCATCATGTCCGGCGTGGCGATGACCACGTCGAAATCGTCGAATCCCTCTTCGATCTTGGTGGCGAGATCGTCGGCACCGACGATGTCGGCTCCGGCGGCCTCGGCGTCGCGGGCCTTGTCGCCCTGAGCGAAGACGGCGACCTTGACGTCCTTGCCCAGCCCGTGCGGCAGGGCCAGGGTGCCGCGGAGCTGCTCCTCGGCGTGACGCACGTTGACCCCGAGACGGACGTGGAGTTCCACGGTCTCGTCGAACTTGGCCGACGCGGTCTCCTTGATCAGGCCGATCGCTTCGGCGGGCGGGTAGATGTGATCCCGCTGAACCTTGCCGAACTGCTGGCGGAAACGCTTTCCATGAGCCATTGTTACTTGACCTCCACGCCCATTGAACGGGCAGTGCCCTTGATGATGTTGGCGGCGGCGTCGATGTCGTTCGCGTTCAGGTCGGGCATCTTGCGCTCCGCGATCTGACGGATCTGCGCTTCGGTGATGGTGCCCACCTTGTTGACATGCGGTTCGCCGGAACCCTTCTTCAGGCCGATGGCTTCCTTGATCAGGACGGCCGCGGGCGGCGTCTTGGTGATGAAGGTGAAGCTGCGATCCTCGAAGACCGTGATCTCGACCGGGATGATCGTGCCGGAGTCCTGCTGCGTCTGCGCGTTGAACGCCTTGCAGAAGTCCATGATATTGACGCCGTGCTGACCCAGGGCCGGACCGACCGGCGGAGCCGGGTTGGCGGAGCCCGCAGGGATCTGCAGCTTGATGAGTGTCATTACTTTTTTAGCCATGAGCCTGAATGCCTTAAAGAGTTTGGGGTTTAGAGCTTCTTGACCTGTTCGTAGCCGACCTCGGAAGGGGTCTCACGGCCAAAGATGGAGACCAGAACCTTGAGCTTCGATTGGTCCTCGTTGATTTCGGCGATCTCGCCGGAGAAATCTGAAAGCGGGCCGCTGATGATCTTGACCGTCTCACCGATCTCGAACTGGGCCTGGGTGCGAGGCCGCTCGGCGGTCTCACGGTGAAGCAGCCGATCGATCTCGGCCTTGGTCAGCGGCACAGGTGTGTCGCGCGGACCGACGAAACCGGTCACGCCCGGCGTGTTCTTGACGAGCATCCAGGCGTTGTCGGTCATTTCCATCTGGACCAGAACGTAGCCCGGCATGGTGCGCTTCTCGACCTGGATCTTCTGGCCGTCCTTCACCTCGGATACCTGCTCGGTCGGCACGACGACCTTGCGGACACGATGAGCCTGACCCATGGTCTCGACCCGGTGCTCCAGGTTGTGCTTGACCTTGTTCTCGTGACCCGAGTAGGTGTTTATGACGTACCAGCGATACATAAAAGTTTGAGTCGATCTTTCCTTAGAGAATTCTCTGGACGACCCAGTTGACTACGAGGTCGATCACTCCGAGATAGACGGCGGCGACGAAAACGAAGACGACGGTCACCGCGGTCGCCTGAAGCAGAGTATCCCGGTTGGGCCACTGGACCCGCTTCAGTTCGGCGATGCAGGACTGAAGGAAGGCGATCACTCCGCCGCGCTTGCGCTCGGCCTTCGCCTGCTTCTGGCGCTTCGCGAGCTGCTGCTCCTCACGCTTGCGCTGTTCGGCCTTCTGTGCCTTCTCGGCCTGCTTCTGCTTGCGCTTCTCTTCCTTCGAGCTCAGACCCTGATTGGAGTCCGGAGTCTCGAGGTCCTTCTCCTGGGCGCCAGCGCCGATGCCCGCCTCGATCGCTTCGATCTCGGCGACGTCACCGGACTTCGGCACCTGCGTGTCGTGCTGGGCCTGGCTTTCGCCACCAGCATTCTTCGCCTGTTCCTCGGCCTCGCGCGCTCGGCGCTCAGCCTTCCGCTGTGCCCGGGATTTGGCCACTAGCGCGTTTCCTTGTGCGGCTGATGCTTTTCACACCAGCGGCAGTACTTGCGCATTTCGATTCGGTCCGGCGTATTCCGCTTGGACTTGTTTGTTTGGTAGTTACGACGCTTGCAGTTTTCACAGGCAAGTGTCACCGCAATGCGGACATCTCCGCGGGCCATATTTCCTCACTACTGCTTGCAGGTCGTTGACAAAAAAATAAACCCCGGCCAAGGCACAGGGCGACGGCATAGGTTACCGATCTTTCCCCACGTTTGAATCCAGACGTGGCATCGGATCATACTTGGTTGAAAAGTACCGTCCGAAAGGCGTGATACGCAGGCCTTTCGGACGGTCTCTTCGAAGGTGCTACCTGGCGCTGCCGGACTTGCCGGTCTTGGCCGAGTACTTCCCGACCGATTTGGCGACGCCCGCCGCCGAAGCGGTGACCGCGCCCTTGATCTTGGTGCCGGCCTTCGCCGTCTTCTTCAGCGCGAGGCTGAACTTGACCGTGGCGGTACCGCCCCCGGCGACGTTCCTGAGCGACTTGCAGCGGCTGGCCTTGCCCTTGATCGCCTTCTTCGGCGTCGAGACGCAGACCTTGACCGAGCCGGTGGCGGTCTCCCCGATGTTCGAGACCTTCGCGGTCACGAGCATCTTCTTGCCGGCCTTCGGCTGCTTGGGCGCCACCTTGACGACCATCTTGCCGAACTTGGCCGGGGTCAGCTCGGGCTCCTTGGCCTTGACCTCGAAGGCGGACGAAACTGCCGCCCCCTGGTTGCCGGCTTCATCGGTGGCGCGAACCTGGATGCTGTGCGCGCCGACCGCGAGACCGTTGATCGAGTGCGGCGAGGTGCAGGCCGCGAAAGCGGCTCCGTCCAGGGCGCATTCGAACGAGACACCGTTCTTCGAGGCGTTGAACTCGACCGAGGCCGAGGTCTCACCGACGCCGGGCGCCGGGGCCTTGGTGATCGTCACGACCGGAGCCGTGGCGTCGACCGTGAAGCTGCGGTTCGCGGGGCTGGACACGTTGCCGGCCGCGTCGGTCGCCCGCACGCTGAACGTGTGGGCTCCGTCCGTCAGGTCAGCCGTGGTGAACGGCGAGGCGCAGGTGGCGAAGGAGCCACCGTCCACCTTGCATTCAAACGTGCTGGCCTCGTTCGCCGTGAAGGCGAAGGTCGGGGTCTTGTCGTTGGTCAGGCCGTTCGGTCCCGAGGTGATGTTCACGTTCGGGGCCGTGCCGTCCACCGTGAAGGTACGGCTCGGCGGAGTCGCCTCGACCAGGCCGTGCGAATCAGTGGCCCGGATCGTCACCGTGTGGCTGCCGTCGCTCAATGCCCCCGTCGTGAACGGCGAGGTGCAGGAGTTGAAGCTGCCGCCATCGACCTTGCAGTCGAAGGTGCCTGCCGAATCCGAGGTGAACTCGAAGGTCGGCGTGCTGTCGGTGATGGTTGAACCGGCCTCCGGTCCGGCGGTGATGGTCGTCACCGGAGCCGTCGTGTCGACCGAGAAGCCGACTCGCGACACCGGGTCCTGGACGTTGCCGGCCAGATCGGTCGCCCGCACCTCGAAGGCGTGGGCACCCTCTGCCAGCGAACTGAGGCTGACCGGCGAGGTGCAGGTGTCCCAGTCTCCGGCATCAGTGGAGTCGACCCGGCACTCGAACGAGATGCCGCCGTCATTCGACGAGAAGGCGAAGCTCGTGCTCGTGCTCGTGATCGTCGATTCGTCGTTCGGTCCGGACGTGATCTGGGTGGTCGGCTTGACCGTGTCGATCTTGAAGGTCCGCTTCGCGGGCTTCAGCGACGGATCGTGCGGCGGATCGAAGGCGAGAGCCCTGACCTCGACGGTATGCGTACCTTCACCCAGGCCGGTGTAAGAGACCGGGCTCGTGCAGACCGACCAGTCGCCGGGAGCACTGGAATCCAGGCGGCACTCGAAAGTGGCGTCGGGCTCCGATGCCTCGAACGCGAACTCCTGCGTCGTGACATTGCTGATCGCGTCCTCGTCGAGGCCGGATGTGAACTTCACCGTCGGCGGGGCCTCGGTGCTGAAGTTGCGGGTCACCGGCGACTCGATGTTGCCGGCCAGATCCGTTGCCCTCACACCGAACGTGTGGGCGCCGTCGGCCAGCTCATCGGTCTCGAGCGGAGACTCGCATTCGACCCAGTCACCGCCATCGATCTGGCATTCGAAGGTTGCGTCCTCGTCGGCCGAGAAACTGAAGACCGGCTGGTTGGTGTTGAAGGACTCACCCTCGGTCGGGCTCGTGATCGTGGTCACCGGCTCGGTCAGGTCCACCGTGAAGGTGACCTCCTTGGCCGGCGATTCCTCGTTGGTCACATCGTCGATCGCCTTGATCGCGAAGGTGTGTGAACCCTCGCTCAGCGGACCGATCGTCGCCGGGGAGCTGCAGGCGGAGAATCCGCCGCCGTCCACCGCGCACTCGAACGTGGATGATTCCTTGCTCGACTCGAAGCCGAAGGTCGGCGTCGCGTCATTGATCGAGTCGCCGTTGGCCGGACCCGAAGTGAAGGTGGTGACCGGCAGGACCGTGTCGACCGTGAAGCTCACCTTGGCCGGGGTCAGGTCGGGACGGGACTGGGTATCGACGGCGCGCACCTCGAAGGTGTGGTCGCCGTCACCCAGGAATGACGTGGCGTACGGGCTCGTGCAGGCTGCCCAGGCATCCCCGTCTCCCGAATCGACCCGGCACTCGAAGGTGGCGTCGTTCTCGTTCGATTCGAAGGCGAACGAAGGCGTGGTCTTCTTGGTGCGGCCGCCGTCCTGAACATCGCTGCCGGGCAGGATGCTCGTGTTCGGCGGCGAGTCGACCTCGAAGTTGCGGAGGTCGCCGACCGTGTCGAGGTTGCCCGCGGGGTCGGTCGCCCGAACCTTGAAGGTGTAAAGGCCATCGGCCAGTTCACTCTTCGAGAACGGGTTGGAGCAGTCACCGAAGTCGTCGGGATCACCGGTGGCTTCGAAGGAGCACTCGAAGCTCGAGCCCTCTTCGCTCGAGGCGAACTCGAAGAAGGTGCTTCCCGTGTCGATGGTGGAGCCCTCTTCCGGTCCGACCGTGATCTCGGTGGTCGGAGCGGTCGTGTCGACCACGAAGCTGCGTGAGGCCGGCGTCTCGGAGACGTTGCCGACATCGTCGATCGCGTTGACCTGGAAGGTCCACTCGCCGTCGGTCAGCGGAGCCGAAGGCTGGACGCCCGTGGCACACACTTCCCAGGTGGCGCTGTCATCGTCACCCTCGAGGAAGCGGCATTCGAAGACGCTGGCGGCCTTGTCCGAGGTGAAGTCGAACGCGGGCTCTGTGCCGTTGGTCGGAGCACCCTCCGCCGGGTTGACCGTGCTGATCGTGGCGACCGGCTTGACCGTGTCGACCGTGAAGGTCGAGCTGTCACCGTTCGGGTCCACGTTGCCGGCCTTGTCGATGGCGCGCACCCTGAAGGTGTGGCTGCCGTCGCTCAGCGCTTCGGTGGTGAACTCGCCGCTGTCGCAGGCTTCCCATTCGCCGCCGTCGACCTTGCACTCGAAGGTCGCGTCGTCAGGCTCGGAAGAGCTGAAGGCGAAGGTCGGGTCCTTGATCTTGGTCCGGCTGCCGTCGAACGGGCCGGAATCGATCGTGGTCTCGGGAGCCGTGGCGTCGAGGGTGAAGTTCCGGGTGACCGGGCTCAGGTCCTCGTTGCCGGCACGGTCCACCGCGCGAACGCGCAGAGCGACATCACCGTCGGGGGCGACCAGGGGAACGTTGCTCGCGCAGGCTTCCCAGCCACCGCCGTTGATTTCGCACTGGAAGGTTCCGGGCTCGTTCGATCCGAATACGAAGGTCGGGTCGTTGGTCAGCGAACCTTCCGCCGGACCGGACTCGATGGTCGTGGTCGGACGGACCTTGTCGACCGTGAAGTTGACGATCGCCGGGGTCAGGTCGGTTCCGTACTGGCCGACCGCGCGGACCTCGACCTTGTGCTCACCGTTGTTCAGTCCGGTGACGTTCAGGGGCGAGGCACAGGCCTCCCAGTCGCCCTCGTCGGACGAGTCGACGCGGCACTCGAAGGTCGGAGTGCTCTCCGAAGGCTCGGTTCCCTCCGATTCGAACGCGAAGCTCGCGTTGCCGGTCGGGATGAATCCTCCGTCGGCGGGACCGCTGGTGAACACGGAGCGCGGCGGCGCGTGGACCGTGACCTCGTCCTCCGCCGGTTCGCCGAGATTGTCGGCGCGATCGGTCGAACGGACGGCGAAGGAATGATCGCCGTTGTCGAGGATCCCCGTGGTGAACGGTGAGACACAGGACTCCCAGGCGCCGGTGTCGACCTTGCATTCGAAGGTCGCGTCCTCGGGCTGGTCGCTCTCGAAGGCGTAGGTCGCCTTGTCGACCGAGATTACGTCGTCCGGACGATCGGTGATGGTGGTCACCGGCGGCGTCGTGTCGACGTTGATCAGACGCTCGGTCACCGGCTCCTGGACGTTCAGGGCACGATCGGTGACCCGGACCTGGAAGGTGTGGGGGCCATCCTCCAGACCGGCGGACGGCGTGAACGGACTTTCACACTCGTCCCAGCCGCTTTGCGGCGAATCGGTGACACGGCACTCGAAGGTGCCGGGCTCGTCGGCCTCGAACTCGTAGGTCGGGGTGTTGTCGTTCGACCACAGTCCCTCGGCCGGTCCCGAGGTGATGCTCGAGGTCGGCAGGGTGAGATCGACGGTGAAGGTCGCTTCGACCGGTTCCGAGGTGTTGCCCCACGGATCGGTGCCGCGCACCTGGATCGTGTGGTCGCCCTCGGAGAGATCGCTCAGTTCGAAGGTACCGTCGCTGCAGTCGGACCACGGGGTGGTCTCGTCCACATCCTCGGTGCCCGGATCGTCGCCGACCGGATCGAGGCGGCAGCCGAAGGTGATCACGTTGTCCTCGTTGTTCTCCGGTGAGGTGAACTCGATGGTCGGATCGGTGAAGTTGATGAAGGCGCCGTCCCAGGGGCCGCGCGGACCGTCGGTCAGGTTGACTTCGGGCACGGTCGTATCCAGCACGAAGCCACGGGTGGCCGGGCTGGGGTCGATGTTGCCCGACGGATCGACCGCACGCACATTGAAGACATAGATGCCATCGTCCTGGCCGCCGGTGTTGAACGGCGTGTCACAGGCCGCCCAGCTTCCCGGGCCGGACTCGGGGTCGAGACGGCACTGGAAGGTCGAACCCTCCTCGGTCGAGGTGAACTCGAATCCGGCGTTGTTGACGGTGAGCACCTGTCCCTCGTCCGGGCCGACCGTGATCTCGGTCTGCGGGGGGAAGATGTCCAGTGCCTGCCAGTTCTGGTCGGTGTCGTTGCCGAGACCGTCGGAGATCTTGGTCACCGATGATCCGTTGGCGTTCATCGTGTAGATCTGCGAGCCGCCGCCGCGATTGGAGAGGAAGGCGATCTTCTCGCCCTCGGTGTCGAGACCGCCGTTGGTGCCGGACGGGGAGAAGACCGGCGCCGTGTTCTGGAAGGTGGGCGTGTTGGTCCGCTTCGTCTGAACGGTTCCGTTGGCGTTCATCGTGTAGATCTCCCAGTTCGCCGTCGAGGTGGCGCGCCGCTGGAAGACGATCCGGGTGCCGTTGCCGTTGAAGCTCGGGTTGCCGTTCTCGATGACCGACGTGGTCTGCGAGAGATCGGTCTCGGGTCCGCCCTCGGGGCTGATCGAGAAGATCTGGTAGCCGCGGCCGGGTGAGACACCGCCGGCCTGGCGTTCGAAGACGATCCGATCGCCGGTGGGCGACCAGTCGGCGTTGTAGTCCTCGAAGTTGTTGTTGGTGAGCTTGACGATCGTCGGGCCGTCCTCGTCACCGAGAGTCGTCAGATCGATCGTGTAGAGCTCGCGATCGCCATCGGCGTTCGAGGAGTAGACGAGCTTGGTGCCGTCGGGGTTGAAGGAAAGATCGCTTTCGGTGGCCGACGTGTCGGTGATCCGCGTCTCGGCGTTGCCGTCCGCGTTCATCGTCCAGATATCCGGGTTTCCGTCGCGATTGCTGATGAAGGCGATCGTGGTGCGGTCCTGGCTCCAGACCGGATCCGTGTTGGTTCCGGAGTCACCGAGACCGCTGTCCGCGGTCAGCTGGACCAGACTGCCGCCGTTCGGGGCCATCTTGTAGATGTCCCGGCTGCCGTCGCGGTCGCTGCTGAAGACGATCGGGCCATTGCCTCCGGGGAAGGTCGCGGCGGCGGTCGAAGTGCCGAGAAGGACCATGACCAGCGTGGTCACTGCGAGGGCCAGCATCCTCAGGCCCCTGCTCGCGATCGTGCGCGAGCTGTTCACACCGGTGGTCATACGCGTTCCTTTCTCCTTCTGATTGGCACTGCGCACTGCGTTGATGCCTGTCTTCGATGTCATGTGATCGTTCATTGCGTGTCTCTCCTCCCTGGAAAGCCGCTTATCGCGTCTTCAGAGTCAGCGTGCCCTTGCTGGGAGCAAGGTCTGACGTCGTTGGCATGGCATTCACCGTCAACTTCACGGTGCGCTTGGCGCTGATTGCCTTCTTGGACTTGCCGGTGAACTTGACGATCACCGGGTAGGTCTGACCGGGTGCGATCGAGTAGCTGACCTTCCCTGTGGACAGCTTCTTCTTCTTGGCCTTCTTGCCGGTACCCATCTTCACCTTGCCACTGGTGCTGGCCGAAACCGTGCCCACGCATTTCACGGTGGCGTCGGCGGGGCAGCTCAGCTTGATCGAGACGGTGCCGTTGCGATTCATCTTGGCGGTCTTGGAATCCACCGTCGCGGCACGCTTCACGTCCGGGGTGACCGGCTTCGCGGCGATGGTCATCGCGGCCTTGGCCGAGTCGTTGGTCGGGTCGATGTCCTCCGCCGTGGTGACCGTGGCACTCGCCTCGGCCTTGTCGGCGGCGGAATCGCCGATGTCGGTCGTGATCTCGATGTCCGGAGCGGACTGGTTTCCGTTCAGGATGGCGTCCCGCTGGCAGTTGACGCTGAGACCCGACGGGGTGCAGTTCCAGCCGCTGCCGGAAACGCTGTTGAACGTCGTGCCCGGAGGCAGATCCGCGTTGACCTTGATCGGTCCGACGGTCTTGCCGCTGCCGGTGTTGTCCACCGTGACCTTGAAGGCTCCGGTTCCACCCTGGGTCCAGGTTCCGACCTGACTGGTCGAAACACCGACGTCGGTGCGGTCGATCTCCTGCATGTCCGCGGTCTCGTCGTTGCCGGTATCGAGATCTCCGGCGACGTTGACCTTGGCCCGCGCGGTCACCAGATCCCCAGCCGAATCGTCAACGGTGAAGTTGATCGGGAAGGACGGAGTCGATTCCCCGGCGGGGATCGCCGGCACGTAGGTGCAGGTGATCTTCCGTTCGAGCACGTAGCAGGGCCAATCATCCGAACCGGAAAGTCCCGGGTTCAGGCCTTCCGGCAGGTTGACCTCGACACTGGTGCCGACCGCGGTGGGCAGTCCGCCCCGGTTGGTCGCGGTGACGTGGTACACGCCGCTTCCCCCGACCCGCAGATGGGTCAGGTTCTCCGGGATCGCGGCCTGGAGCGACACGGTTCCGTCCGGTCCGGCGATGATCGGGGTGATGACCTCGTTGCTGGTCGCCGCGGTGGTGACCGAATCGACCGTGGTGCTGGTCATCTGGAAGGAGACCGGGCTCGAAGCGGCCGGCTTGATCAGCGCCCGGATCGTGATTTCCGGCGCCACCGCCTGAGCTGCGAGTGAACTCGGGCGCACACAGTTCACGACCTGTCCGGTGATCTGGCAGTTCCAGTCGGTACCGCTCGCCGAGCTGGGAACGACGCCGGCGGGCAGCGTGCCGGTCACGGCGATCGGTGAGATCGTCGCGGCGGTGCCTTCGCTGGCGACATTGACCTTGTAGGCGATGTCCTGGCCGACGTTGCGAGTGTCCGTGGGACCCATCAGGTCGGTCGAGAGGTCGATGTACTGGACGTCGGTCGGATCGCTCGACGAATCGTTGACCGAGTTGAAGTCCGGCGCTCCGGTCACGGCGACCGTGTTGCTGACGCCATGGATCGCGTCGTACGTCGGCATCACCTTCAGGGTGACGGCCGGGGTCGAGGCACCGGCCGTGATCTGGCCGCTGTAGGTGCAGGTGACGGTCGGCGCCGTCGCCACACAGTTCCATCCGGGTCCGGCGGCGCTGACGTAGTTCAGTCCGGCGGGAATCGTGTCGGTGATCTGGATCGGCTGATCGGTCGCGGCGTCACCGTGGTTGGTCACGGTGAGCGCGTAGCTGTTGATCGTGCCGACCCGGAAGTTTCCGGAATGGCTCGAGACGACGCCCAGGTCGGGCGAGGCGACCGGCGCGACGTTCTCCGCCGTGTCGTTTGCCGGATTGCGGTCACCGGTGGTGGTCACAGCCGCGGTGGTGGTCACCGACGGACGGGCCGCGGCGGCGACGCTCACCTGGATGCCCAGGCTCGCGGCACTGCCTTCGGCGGCGATCGCCGGGGCGTAGTCGCAGGTCACGTCCTGAGCGGCCGCCGAGCAGCTCCAGCCGGAGCCGGTCGAGCCGGTGTAGGTGAGGCCGTTGGCCAGGGTCATCGCGACCGAGGTCGAAGCGGCATCGGAGTTCGCGGTGCCGACGTTCTTGACGGCCACGTTGTAGGTCCGGGTCACGCCGGCGCGGAAGTTGCCGTTGTGCGAGATGGCGATGCTGCTGTCCATCGCGAACACGTCGGACTCCACGGTCACGTCGTTGTTCTCGGCGACGTAGTCGTCGTCGGTCTCGACGTGGAAATCAACCGAGGTGCTCGGTACGGCCGCCGGGGCGAAGCTCGCACCCAGGATCAGGTCGGTCGGGGCCACGCCCGGCTCGATCGGGTCCGCATAGGTGCAGCTGACGTCGCTGCCCGAGGAAGCGGAGCAGTTCCATCCCTCGCCCGTCCAGTCGGCGTAGCTGACGCCGGTCGGCAGGGTGGCGGTCACGACCGAGGCGCTGGCCGTCGCCGAGGTGCCGAGATTCTCCAGCGAGATGCGGTAGTTCCCGTCACGGTTGACCCGGAACGGCTCATCCTGCTCCGCCGAGATCTCGAGATCGATCAGGCGGACCGAGGTTGGATCCTCGGCCACGTTGTCGCCGAGATGCGGATCCTCGGTGTTGGCCACGGTGGCGACGTTCACCACTTCGGCCGGCTCCTCCGGCAGGACGGTGATCGTGATGTCTCCGGCCGAACTGTCGGCCGCGATCGGATCCTCATCGACACAGGTCACTTCCTGTCCCGAGGCCGAACAATCCCAGCCGGTTCCGGAGGCGCTGACGAAGGTCATGCCTTCCGGCAGCACGTCGGTCACGGTGGTCGTGGTCGTGGTCGGCTGCGGACCGCGGTTGGCGATCGTGATCGTGTAGTCGGCCTGGGTGCCGGCACGCATGTTGCCCACGTGGCTCTTGCCGATCCGAAGATCCGGAGTGTTGAGGATCCAGGTCGGGTCGTCGTCCGAGTTGTTTGACGAGATCACGTCGCCGGTGTTGGCGACGGTGGCCGTATTGGTGACCAGTGCGGAGCTGGCTCCGACCTCACCCGCCGCGGCATCGATATCGCCGCTGGACGTGATCTCGATCGGTGTGGCGCTCTCGTTCGGAGCGATGTTGTCGTTGGTGACACAGCTGACGTCCTGTCCGGTGATGGAGCAGTTCCAGCCACTGCCGGAAGCCGAGATCGGGGTCAGCCCGGTCGGCAACGTGTCGGTGACGGTGGTCGGGAGCGCCGTCGGCGCCGTACCACGGTTGCTCACCTTGATCACGTGGACGTTCTTGGGGTCGGATCCGTTGCGGAACTCAAAGTCGTGCGACTTGTTGACAACCAGATCGACCGCGAACACGAAGCTCCTCACGGTGGCCGAGTTGTTCGAGGTGTCGGGATCCGAAGGCGAACTCACGAACGCGGTGTTGTCCCTGTACGGGAGGGCCTCGCCGGTCACGCCGACCGTCACGAGAATCGGCGGAGCGGTCTCGTTGGCGTCGAGCTTCGGACGCGCGCAACGGACATCCTGGCCGGTTACGGAACAGTCCCAGCCGGAGCCGGATACGGACTGCACCGGGAACTCGGCCGGTACGGAATCCGTCACGACGATCTCGTTCGGAGCCTCCCGGGAAGAGTTGTTGGTGACGGTGAGTCGGTACTGCGGGTTCGTGCCGACTTCGAACGCGCCGACGTTCTGCTTGGCGATGGTCACGTCGGCGGGCTGCACGATCGTGAAGGTCTTGGTCGATTCGTGAGCGTCACCCTGGTTGTCGACCACGCGCAGGCGGGCGGTGTGAGTCGAACCGGGCGCGCCGGTGTAGACGTGGCTCGCGCTGGTGGTGAGGCTCGGCGCGGTGTCCCAGGTCCCGTCGTTGTCGAAGTCCCAGCGGTAGCTCTGTACGCCGGCCGGAGCGAAACTCGTCGCGGCACTCATGGTCCTCGTGGCACCGCTGATGGTGTTGAACGAGGGCGCGGTGATCCTGGCTTCGACTCCGCGGGTGATGATCGGATTGAGCTTGAGACGCAGGCTGATGTAGTTGTTGCCGGAGGCGGCGGGAATACCGACCTCGGTGTTGACCGTGCCACCGGCGAGCGAGCCACAGCTGCTCTGACCGGGAACGGCCAGCTTCGCGTCGACGACCGTCAGGAATCCGGTGTCGGGATCGTACGGAACACCGGTCATGGTCTGAGCTCCGCCGACCGAGGTGCTGGTGCCGGTCGTGAGGTCCACCTGGATCGGGCTGGAGGCGGTACCGATCGAACATCCGGCGTCAATCAGCGAGGAGGAGGAATTCACCTTCACCCAAAGCTTGACCGGGATGAACGCGGCACCGGTGAAGGGATTGAGCGTGCCGTTAATATCGCCGACCGTCTTGACCAGAATGTCGGCGGCACCGACGACGGGAACGGGAACCGTGAACTGCGGGAAGACCGTGTTCGCGTTGGGAACGTTGACATTTCCGTTCTGATCGACGGTGCCGACCAGCGAAACCGCGGGATTGTCGGGGTCCTCGTCGAGGGCGAACGGAGCCAGCTTGGTGCCGAACTTCATGGTTCCCGAGGCGGCGGCGAATGAGGCCGGTCCCGGGTTGCCGACCTTCTGCGCCTGTGCCTGGCCGGAAAAAGCCAGACCTCCGACGAGTGCGGCGACGACAGCCAGGAGGGCCGCGAAAGTGAACCTGTTATTGCTCATGATCTTCATTGATTTGATCCCCATATCTCCCTGGTTTCCCACTTTCACCTGGCCCCCTTGGTCTTCGTACGGAGGCAAGGCGGATCAACGAAGGTGGAAGCCTTCGCGCTGTTGCCTTCCCGGTCTCCCACCAGCGACACGACTTTCTGGGTCGCGCATCCCTGGTTCTTGATGGTCAGTCCCTTGCCCTTCAGGCCCACCGAAATCGAGGTGACTCCTTCCGGCACGCCGGCGATCGAGATCGAAGGGGACTTGCCGCGCTTCAGCGTCGCCGAAACACCCGTGCCGGTGAGCTTCACCGATCCGCGCGCTCCCGGCTTGGTCTTCTTCGGAACCCTCAGGCTGACCTGAGAGCTGGTGCCGTCGGCCTTCCTGAAAGCGACCCGGGCGATCACCTTGGACTTGGCCTTCTTGCTCAGCGACAGTTTCGCCTTTGAATTGAGCGCGAAGGACACGCTCGACAGAGCGGTCTTTCCTGCGTCGACTCCCGCCACGACAGAGGCGTTCTTGCCGGGCTTCTTGCCGATCTTCTTCATCACCGCGGTGACGACCGGCGCCGAGCACTTGGCCTCGGTGCTCAACAGGTTGCATGTGGTCTCCGGCTCGGGGCCCGGCTTCTCCACCGGAGGCTTGACCGGTGAGGTGTCCACGGTCCAGGAACGCTGGGCCGGGTGCTCGCTGGCGTTGCCCGCCTGGTCGACGGCCCGCACCGTGAAGGTGTGGCTTCCGTCGCTCAGGCCGCTGATCGCGTTCGGCGAGGAACAGTCATCGAAGGCATTGCCGTCGACCTTGCATTCGAACACCACTCCCGCTTCGGAGGAGCTGAACTTGAAGCTGGCGGCGGCGGACTTGACCGTGCCGGCCGGACCGTCGTCGATACCCACGACAGGTGCCTTGGTATCGATGTCCCAGCTGCGGGACGGCGGACCGCTCTCGAGGTTTCCGGCCAGATCGGTCGCGCGGACACTGAAGGTGTGGCCACCGTCGGCGAGACCCCTGTAGGAGTGCTCGGTCACGCTGTCGCAGTCGCGCCAGCTCTGATCGTCCATCTTGCATTGGAGCGTCGAGGTCTCGGAGGCCTCGAACTCGAAGTCGGCGGCGCTGGTGTTCAGCAGGCTGCCGGCCGCCGGACCGTCTTCGATCGAGGTCACGGGTGCGACGGTGTCGGTGACCCACGTCCGGCGAACCGGGGAGGGATCGGTGTTTCCGGCACGATCGATGGCGACCACGTCGAGGGTGTGTGTGCCGTCGTTCAGAACCGGCGACGAGTAGGGCGTCGAGCAGGGCTCGAAGTTACCTTCATCGATCGAGCACTTGAAGGTGGAGTCGTTCTCGCTTGACCCGAAGGTGAGGGCGATCGACTGATTGGTCCGCGCCGGGACCGTTCCGTTGACCGAGGTGCTCGGGGCGGTGGTGTCGACCGTGAACTGCCAGGAGGCGGGAGTCGTGTCGGCGATGTTCACCGCGCTGACCGCCCGGACCTCGAAGGTGTGTTCGCCTTCACCGAGGTTCAGCAGCTGGACGGGCGTGCTGCATGAGGCCCAGCCGGCGCCATCGAGGTTGCACTCGAAGGTGTTGGTCGGGTCCGTGGTCTCGAAGCTGAACTCGGCGTCTGAGCTCGCCGAGAACGCGGGCGGGCTGTCGACGATCCAGGTATGGACACCACCGACCGCGATCTCCCATTCATAGGAGGAAGAGGAGGTCTTGCCGTACTGGTCGGTGACCTTGACGGTCACCTTGTACTGGCCGTCGTTGAGGTCGGTCAGGGCGAAGGGTGAGGTGCAGGGCTGGAACTCACCGGACTGGTCCGGACCCTCGACCTTGCATCGAGTATCGATCGCCGCGGTGTTGCCGGGCTCGCTGATCTCGAAGGCGAACGAAGGCGATTCATCGCCGCTGTCCGGGGTCGGAGTGTCGGTGAAGCTCACCGTCGGGGTGGCGTCGATGACCCACTCGGTTTCGACCGGTGTGGGATCCACGGTGTCATCGCCACCGTGGGTGCGGACCCGCAGGTTGTGCAGACCGTCGTCGAGATCGTTGATCTCATCGGCCGAAGCGCAGTCGTACCAGCTGTCGAAGTCGAGTGAGCATTCGAACTTGACGAAGGTCGAACCCTCGGTCGGTGAGCTGAACTCGGGGGCGACGCCACGGGCGTCGATGTCACCACTGGTGGACGGCACCGCCTCCCAGTCCGTGGCCGGGTCGACCCTCACGGTGATCACACCGGTGTCGATTCCACCCCAGCCGTCATCGGACTGGTAGGTGAAGGTGTCGTACCCCGAGAAATCGTTGTCGGGGTCGTAGGTCACGTCCTTGTCGTCGGGCGAGGTGACCGTTCCGTGATCGGGCTGGTCGATGATCGTGATGTCGAGGTTCGCGTCATCGTCGATCGACTGGCTCGGGTAGACATCGGCGTCTGAGGTCGGGAGAGCGATCTCCTTGGTCTCGTCCGACTCGAGGTTGGTCGAATCGTCATCCGCCACGGGAATGCTGTCGACCAGGAACTGGTCGCTGTAGATCGGTTCACCCCGGGAAGCGTCGGCGCCGCTGTATGCGCCGTTGTCTCGAAGCTTCATCCGCACCGGGTACCAGCCGGGGGTGAATCCGGTCGTATCGATTGACTTCGAGTAGAGGCTGGGGCCGGAGACACCGGTGTTGTAGGTGCCGAGATTCTCGACCTCGAAGCCACCGACACCGTTGGTCGGGTTGAAGTCGAGATCCCACATGACGTCCTGGATCAGGCCGCCGTCACCGGAATCGGGGTCGACGACGCTGGTCGCGTTGATCGAGGTGGAGCCGTTGTGAACGGGGCGCGTCACGTCGAACGAGGCGGTGGGAGGCGAGTTCACGTCCACCTGGCCGACGTACAGCCACTCGTTGCGTTCGGTGGTACCACCGGTGAGCGGATTACCGAAGGACTTGGCCTCGACCACGTAGTGGCCGCGATCCGGGAAGGTGACGGAGGCGCTGATTCCGGAGACTTCGGTCGTACCCGAGACGGCGCCGGTCAGCGAGTTGCGGAGGCGGTAGCGGATGCCGGAGGGGCCGGTGCTGAGGGTCGCGGTGTTGCGGTTGACGTTGGTGAAGCCGAAGTTGACCGAACCGCCGGCGACGACGGAGGTCGCGCTCTGGGTCTGTCCGAACAGAATCGGCTGGTAGCCACCGACGAGGGCCGGCTGGCCACAGTTGTCGGCGCGAAGCAGGCGCAGCTTGGTACCCGAGCCGGCGGTCTCCTCGCCGTTGTCGAGTCGCGCCCTGACGAAGAGATCACGTTCCTGAGACCAGGTCTGGCTGAGGAAGCTGCAGGACCAGGACGACAGGCCCGAGACCGAGTTGTTGTAGGTGTAGTCGACCTTCGAGTACGAGTATCCGTTGATCGTGACCGGCTGTTCACCGGTCACCGGTCGGATGGTCGCGGTGGCCGAGTTGTCGGTCCCGTTGTAGTCCTCGTCGATCCGCAGCCCGGTGACCTTGCGTCCGGGGTCGTGCTGGATGAAGAGCGAGAGTGCCGTGCGGTTCGCGCCGTCGTTCGTGTGACCGCCGGTCGTGGTCGAGCTCAGCCAGTTCTTTTGGCTGGAACGGTCCGCGACGGTGCCGTTGTTAACGATCACGGGCGTGGCTGCGCCGGCGGTCTTGGCCGCTGAGGCAAATCCGATGTAGGCGAGCACAATGCAGAGGGCGGCCAGTCCGATGCGCCGAAGATGGGCAGGACGATGGGTGGTGGTGTTCACCGTGATTCCTCCTCTGGAAAGTGTGCTCCCTGACATACGAATTTCTCCCTGTGTTGCCACTGCCGTTTCAGGCGTGAGCGATCCCTCAGCCCGCTTGGGCCAAAAAGAACTGCTTCTCCCTAAAACAACCGTGATTGAACAACTGTTGTGAATCTCCCTCGGCCGTCTCCCGACAGCCCGACTAATTCGATCAGCCCCTTAGCTGATCTCTCCCTGAACTATGAGAATGGACTTATATCACACAGATCGGGCGGGGTGAGAGTGGCGTACTCCGGAGTTCGTCCAGAACCGGCGGGGTACTCGGATACACCCCGTTCAGTATCCGGAAGGGAACCTCGGGCTCCATCTCACGTGACGGGCGGCCCTTCTCGGACCGCCCGTCACATGTCTCCCCATGTCGGTGAACTCAGCGCATCAGGCCGGTCCGGACGCTTTCCGATACCCGCCTCTTGTTGGTCGAGGTCACGGTGACGGTGGCGATCGCGGTTCCGGTCCGCCGGCCCTTGGCGAGCCTGCGCCGCAGCTTCGCCGGCAGTGTCGTCCGGACGATGCCGGACTGTCCCGCGCGAACCGTGGTCTGCGAGCGTCCGCGGCCGATGTAGGTCCTGCCGCCGATCGTGAACTGGATCTGCGTCCTGCGGATCGTGCATGTGCCGTCCGGGCAGGTGACCCTGGCGACCCTCAGGCCGCCGCCCGCCGGAACCCGGACCAGGGGTGACTTCTGAGGACGCGTGATCTCCGGATCGAGCAGGGCCGGGTCCGGTCCGGTCGGGCCGGTCGGGCCGCTGGGCCCGGTATCGCCGGTCGGGCCGGTTCCGCCGGTCTGGCCCGTGGCTCCCGTGCTTCCGGTGCCCCCGGTCGCACCGGTCGCCCCGGTGCCGCCGGTGGAGCCGGTGGCTCCCGTGTTTCCCGTTGCTCCCGTGCTGCCCGTGGCACCCGTGCTTCCGGTCGCCCCGGTGATGCCGGTGGAACCGGTGGCTCCGGTCGGACCGGTCGGTCCCCCGGGTCCGATCAGCGAGGTGCCCGGACCCCATCCGGCGGCCGTCTTCGGGCCGTAGATCAGGGAACTGGCGGTGTTGATGTAGAAGTCGCCGACCGCACCGGCGCCGGGCGGCGGCGGTCCATTGCCGGAGAGCACTGTGCTGCCGTCCGCCCCGGGCACGCCCTGAGGTCCGACCAGGTCGATTCCGGCCGGCCAGGTGCCGCCGGCCTTCGGACCGTGGATCAGCCAGGCGGTGGTGTCGATGTAGAAGTCACCGTCGACACCGAGAGCGTTGGAGGGAGCGCCCGCCCCGCTCAGCATCGTCTTGCCGTTCGCCCCGGTGGGACCCGTCGCGCCGGTCGGACCCGTGGCTCCCGTACCGCCGGTCGCGCCCGTGGCACCGGTCGCCCCGGTGCCACCAGTGGCGCCCGTCGCTCCCGTACTTCCGGTGGCTCCGGTGCTTCCCGTACCGCCGGTCGCTCCGGTGGCTCCAGTGCTGCCGGTAGCCCCGGTGCTTCCCGTGGCTCCGGTCGCACCGGTGTTGCCCGTCGCCCCGGTCGCCCCCGTGACCCCGGTTGCCCCGGTCGATCCCGTGCTTCCGGTCGCTCCAGTCGCACCGGTGGCGCCGGTGCCGCCGGTTGCGCCCGTGACCCCGGTGCTGCCGGTCGCGCCGACCTCACCGGTGGCGCCGGTTCCACCCGTGGCGCCCGTCGCTCCCGTCGCACCGGTGGGACCGTCGGGGGCGAGCTGGATCACCACCGGGGTGGTGACCGTCTGACCGTCGAGCTCGGCCACAACGCCGGCGGTGCCGACCGTGTTGTCCGAGGTGAGCGTCGCGCTCGCCTTGGCTCCCTCGGTCTCGGCGCTCGGATCGATCGCACCCAGGCTGGTCGAGAAGTCGATCCTGGTGGCCGGGAAGCCGGCATCGACCTGGGCCCCGGCGGAGTTCCGCAGCAGGCTGGCGGTGATCTGGGACTGATCCTCGTCCGAGTAGATGGTCGAGCGGCTCGCACTGACGTTCATGACGAGACGCGGGTTGACCGAGATGTCGTCGCCGGCGGTCGTGTCACAGCCACTGTTGTCGGCCCCGGCGCTGCATCCCCACCAATTGTTCTTGGCGAGGATCGGATCCTTCGACGCGTTCCTGATGCCGGTGGCATTGCCCGCGATCCGGTTCCCGGCGGCCCGCAGGTCCAGATTGTTGACCGCACTGCCATTGGCGCGAATGCCGATGTCCTGGCTGACGATCGTGTTGCCGTTGATCCTCGCCCTGACCGTCGGACTGGAGCCGAAGACGTCCACACCGACGGCCTCGTCGTTGCTCGGATCGGCCTGTGTGGCGACCGAGTTGCCCTCCACCACGTAGCCGCCTTCGCTGAGGTCCAGGGCGGCGACCGCCTTGTAGAAGCCGGTGGTGGGAGCACTGCCGCTGAACTCGTTGCCCCTGATCACGGTCTCATCGAGGCCGTTCTGGGTCCAGGACGAGATTCCGGTCTGGACGGTGTCGATCAGGTTGTCCTCGATCTCCGATTCCCCGCCCCCGTGGAGCAGGACGCCGATCGCGGTCGCCTCCAGCGGCCCCGAGTAGACCAGGTCGCGAACCGTGTTCCCGGATGCGATCACATCGGTGCCGTTCTGGGCCGTGATGCCATTCTGGGCGATGATCGAGACCGGGCCCGATCCGATGATCTCGGTATCGGTGACTTCGAGCGTCAGACCGCCGGTGTGCGATCCGGCGGCCGCGGCCTGGATGCCCGCCTTCTGGAAATCGTTGAGCAGCGAGTTGTGGATCCGCAGCCTGCGGTCGGCTCCGTCCGAGTTGAGCTGCGCGATCCCATAGCCCTGGTTGCCGTCACTTCCGAGCGGATTGTCGGTGGTCCCGGTCGTCTCGACGTTGCTGACCAGGCCGCCGGATCGGGCGAACAGGATGCCCGAGAACCGGTTGTTGCCGTTGCCCTGGTGATCGCCGTCGACGATCAGATCGCGCACGGTCACGTTCGAGCCATAGAAACAGAGCACGCCGGTCCAGTTGTGGTCCGGGTCACAGGACGTGAGCGGGGCGTCCGGAGCCGTCACCGTGGTGGTGTTGGTCCGGCCGGTGCCCTTGATCGTGATGTCCTTGCTCACCACGTTGACGCCACCGGTGAACTCGCCGTCTCCCAGTTCGACCGTATCGCCGGAGTTGGCGCGATCGACCGCATGCTGGATCGAGGCACAGGGGTTCTGTTCGTCGAGACAGTTGTTCAGACCCCCGTCGTCGTCGCCGTCGGCGGCGACGTAGCGGTCGAACTCGCCCGGCAGGTCGTACTCGAACTCGAAACGTTCACCGTCGAGCGCGGCCGAGATCACGACCGGGCCGGTGTCGGTCCGGGTCGCGGTGGTCCGGCCCAGACCCGACGGGTCGAGCTCGTCCAGGGTGGGAGAAACGGTCGCCCTGGTCGGGTGCGAGCTGCCGTAGCCGACCGAGGTGCCGGACCCGATCGGGTTTGCGGCGCCGCCATCGCTGTCGCGGTTGAGTGAGACGTCGATCTCGACCGTGCCGTCCAGCGGAAGGTTCGCGCCGCCGGCGGTGGCGTCCATCACCATCCACGGATCGGCGTCGGCCGGCGCGTTGACGGTGTCGCAGTCGGGACCGCCGCTGACCGGTCCCTCGTTGCAGCCGAACCAGTTGTCCTCGGCGGCCACCGCCGGGCCGGCCGGCGCCCAGGAGTAGATCCCGTTGGCGGGCGCGGTGGTGCCGATCCCGCCGGGCACTCCGGACCCGTTGAGGAATCCGTTGCCGGCGATGCGGTTGGACTGAATCTCGATCGAGCCGATGTTCGGCCGGTTGTTGATGGTGAGGCCGGGCCCGCCGTTGCCGACGATCCGGTTGCCCTGGACCACGAACCGGTCGAGGGTGGCCGGGTCGTCCACGTATGCCGGATTGTCCCCCGGGTAGCCGCGGACCTCGAGTCCGATGCCTTCGTTGACGCTGCCCTCGAAGACCGAATCGGTGATGGTGATCTCCCCGTAGTCACCGTCCTTCAGGTTGAAGGCGATCGCCCGGCCGCCGACCGGCAGCGGGTCGACCCCCTGTCCGGTACCGGTGACGCTGATGCCGCTGATCGAGGCGTTGCTCAATCCTTCGAAGTACATCGCCCGGTACTCGTTGTCGATGAACTCGGTGTCGGTCAGTGTCAGACCGTCGATGTCCCCGACCGAGCCGGGACCGAGCGGTGTCGTCTTGAAGACGTCGAGACCGATCCGGTTGTTCTCGAAGGTGCTCTCCATGATCGCGATGTCGGTCGTGTCGTCGATCACCTCGATCCCGTAGTAGAAGCCGGTGGCTTCGAAGTCGTCGAACATCCAATCGTCGGCCGGATCCTCGATGTTGACGCCGAAGGCTCCGGTTCCGGGACTGCTCGGGCCGATCCCGCTGACCGTGACCCCGCTGAAGCCGATGCCGTCGACCGGATCGCCGCCGGAGCCGGTGGTGATCGCGGCATGTCCGAAATCGTCCGCCGTGGAGACCAGGCTCAGGTCGGTGAACGAGCTGCCCGACGAACCGGCGGCGAGGGTGAGGGTGTCGCGATTCTCGTTGCCGGGGCCGCTCGGGCCGATCAGCGTGCCTGCCTCGGACTCACCGATGAAGGTGAGCTGCTTGTCCAGCTCGATCTCGCTTTCGTCGTAGGTCCCGTCGGCGATGCTGATCGTGTCGCCGCCGGATGCCTTGGTCACGGCGTGCTGGATGGTCCCGCAGGGATCGCTCTGCACGCGGCAGAGGTTCCCGCCGTCGTCACCGTCGGCGGCGACGTACCTGGTCAGCGGGACATCGATGGTGAAGGGATACTCGAACACCTCACCGTCGACGGTCGCCGTGAGAACGGCAGAGCCGTTGTCGTAGTTGGTGACCGTCGTGGTGCTCGCACCGTCGCCGAGAGATTCTCTCGCGGGGCTCGGCGTGGCGACATCGGGATCACTCGATTCGTACACCACCTCGGTGGAATCGGGCGCGGAAAGACCCGTGGTTCCGTCGCTGTTCTCGTTGAGCTCGACGTCCACGGACACCGATCCGTCGAGGGTCAGCAGCTCGTTGGAACCGGAAGTGGCCACCAGCCAGGGGTTGCTGTCGGCCGCCGCGTTCGCGGTGTCACAGCCGGAACCGTCCGAACCGGGGCCATCGCTGCAGCCCCACCAGTTGTTCTCGGCGATCGGAGTCGGGTTGCCCCCGCCGGGAGCCTTCCAGGCGTAGAAGCCGTTGACCGGGCCGTTCGCGTTGACTCCGAGCGGGGTGCCGTTGCCCTGCCGGAATCCGTTTCCGGCGATCCGGCTGTTCGCGACGGCGAGCGTGCCCGAGACGTTCTCGCTGTTGTCATACGAGAATCCGGGGCCGCCGTTGCCGGTCGAGGTCACTCCCGTGACCGCGAAGGTCGAGAGCGTGGCCGGGTTGGCCAGATACGGCGTGTCGCCGGGGTAGCCGCGCACCTGCAGCACGACGCCCTCATACCGCGAGCCACTGATCGTCGAGTTCTGCAGGACGATGTTCTCGTAGGCGCCCTTCTTCAGGTTGATCTGGAAACCACGTCCCTGGTTGACGCCCGGGGCGAGGGTCGAGCCGGTGTCCCGGATCTCGAGATCGTTGAAGTTCGCGTTGCTGAGACCCTCGAAGTAGAGACCGGCGTACTCGTTCTTGTCGAACAGGGTCCCGACCACGCTGATCCCGTCGAACTCACCGACTCCCGTGGTCAGGTTGCGGGCTGAGTAGATGCCGCTGCGATTGCGGGCGAAGACGCTGTCGATCACCACGGTGTCGGTCGCGTCGCCGCCGGTGAAGAAACCGCTGTAGAAGTTCTCGACCGTGGATCTCGTGATCCGCCAGCCGTCGGCCGGAACCGTGATCTCGATGCCGGAAGCGACGGTGGTCGGCGACGTGCTCGGACCGATGCCGGTGACGGTCATGTCGGTGAACTGAATGTCGTCGACGCCGCCCGCGGCGTCGTTGGTCTTGATCGCGGCGAACCCCGCGTTGGCCCGTGAGCTGACGGTCAGGTCCGCGAACGTGGTCCCGTCGGCCGCGTCACCGAGCACGAACACGCTCTGGTTGGTGATCGCGGCCCGTGGTCCGACCACCGTTCCGGCCTCGGACTCACCGACGATGCTCACCGGCTTGGTGACCGTGATGCCGGTCTGCGCGTACTCGCCGTCGGCGATGTTGATCGTGTCGGCGGGGTGGGCCCGGTCGATCGCGTGCTGGACGGTCGCGCAGGGCAGGTTCTCGGCCAGACAGGAGTTGCCGGCGTCGCTGCCGCCCGCGGCGACGTAGCGGTCGGTGTGGATCGGAGACGCGGCCGGTGAGGTGGCGTCGATCGCCGCGTCCCCGGGATCGGTGCCGATGTCCATGCAGGGCGGAGTGGCCGAAGGTCCGCCGGCGCAGTTCCACCAGCCGCCGGTCGCGTCGATCGCGTTGGTTCCGTCCGGGTCGTCGGCGTAGCTGAACAGGCCGACCTGACTGTCCCCGGCGAACTGGTTGCCGGTCGCGACGATCCCGGAGACCCGGTTTCCGAAGACCAGCTGCTGGGTGTTGTCGGCGATCAGGTTGCCGGTCACCTCGACGTCACCGAGCGAGGCGTCCTTGGGCGGGCTGTAGGAGCCGCCGTCGTTGCGGGCCTTGATGTTGACGCCCGGTCCGCCGGATCCGGCGATGGTCGAGTTCTTCAGGGTCAGGCCCGAGTAGGCGCCGAACTTCAGGTTCACCTCGAAGGCGTTGCGGTTGGCGACCGGGTCCTGGCCGCTGTTCAGCACCTCGATGTTGTCGAAGGTCGCGTCGTTCAGCTTCTCGATGTAGAGACCCTTGGCCGGGTTGTCGTTGAAGGTGGAGTCGGTGATCTGGACCCTGTCGAATGCGCCTTCGCTCGGCGTGGTCGCCCCCTGGTAGACGCCGAAGCCGATGTCGTTGCCGTCGAAGTGGCTGTCGCTGATCGTGAGGTCGGTCGCGGTTCCGCGCACCCGCATTCCGACGGTGCCGCCGTGAGCGTCGATCCGGTTGATCGTCCAGTTGGTGGCGACGGCCTGATTGTGGACGCCGACCCCGTAGGTCTGGGGATCGTCGAACTCGACGTCTTCGATCAGAACGTCGTCGATCGTGTCGTCGGTGTAGACCCCGGCCCCGCCCTTCTTGACGGTCATGCCCCTGAGGGTGAAGCCGTCGGCGCCGGGCAGCAGCTCGAAGTTGCGCGAGCTGATCAGGGTTCCTTCGACGATCGTCTGGCCGATGCCCGCCCCTTCGACCGTCAGATCCCCGGTCGAGACGGCGTTGCCGTTGGACGTGAAGGTTCCGGCGCCGATCGAGACCGTGTCGCCGCCGGCCGCCTGATCGATCGCGTACTGCACGGATGCACAGGGACTTCCCGTACAGTCACCGGAGTTCGAGCCCGAGACGGAGACCAGACGGGTCGCGGCATCTGCCGTGACGGCACCCATGCACAGCGTCGCCAGGAGAGTGGCGGCCAGGGTTACGAGGACGGTGCGAGTGCGAGATGACTTCGTGGCACGCGAAAGAACGACGGCGGCGTCGGACCCCAGAGACTTCATCGGTCTAAGCAACTCCCAGCTTGATTCGTTGGACGAGCTGATCTCCCAGCCCATGAATGGGCGGCAGCATAGCGAGATTCAGAGCCAAAAAACCGAAAGTTTATATAGACGTAACTGTCTGTTCATAGATGCGTGCGTACTGTCCGCCACTCGCGCACCATCGGTGTTCCCGGACTTCGAAAGGCGGGCGCCCTCTACTTGAGCGCTTCGATCCAATCGAGCCGCTGACCACAGAGGTCACGCGCCTGACTGGCCGGCAGCGAGACCACCTGGGTCCGGTTCTGCACCGGGGAGACCACCACCGGACCGAGCCCGAACGGATACCCGCCGACCGCGGGCCGGAGCGGCCCGCCCTTCTCGTAAGTCATCGAGATCGACTGCTCGCCGGCCGCCAGTTCGACCTGGTCGAACTCGATGTACTGGGCGTTGTTGTTGAGTCGGTTGCGGATCGAGCCGACCGGGACCCCGCCGACCTCGAGCGTGACCTCACCCCGTGCCGAACCACCCAGGAATACGTCGTACTCCCCATCCGCGGGAACGTCGATCGTGCCCACCGCGGTGCCGTCGGAGGTCGGCGTGAGAGTTCCGTTGGCGGGATCGGGAATCCAGTCGTCCGGGTACTCGGTGAATTCGGAGACGCCGTTCGGTGCCCGGGTCGCGGCGGCGATCCGGCCGCCCTCCCCCGCCCGCCGGGCCACCGCCTCGATCTTGGAGCAGGGTGGAACCTCGGCCGGATCGAGGCTGTTGCCGAACGGAACGTGGACGATCAGGCTCGCGGGATCGAAATCCGGATCCCGCTGCCAGACCTCGTAATACTCACCCCGCTCGACCAGCTCGTACGGGGACGGCGGACGGCTCTGGCCGGGGCTGCGGCGGAGAACGAGCGTGCGATAGGTCAGCAGCCCCTCCAGCGCCGGGTCCAGTTCGAGTTCGTCGGTATCGGCCCAGGCCCCCTTCTCGGCTTCTGTCCCGTCCCGCCGAGGAATCTGCCGGCGGCGGAGCTCAGAGGCGCCTTCGGCGTCGGCCAGGCGCAGGAAGTGGCGGACCCCGTAGGCCTGATACTCGGTCATCAGGGTCGGACCCTGGCCGGCGAAGTCCTCGCCGATCCGTTCCAGCTCGGCCAGCTGGTCGCGCGGAGCTAGATAGGCCTCGTCGTAGGCGAGCGCGTTCGAGGCCAGCACCCCGACCGGCACGATCAGCAGAACCGCACCGAGCGCCCGGAAGGTGTTCCTCAGGAAATCGCCGTCGGGACCGGAGATCCATTGCCGTCTGGTCAGCAAGGCCCCGATGCCGACCATCGCCACGACCAGCACCGAGGCGGTCCCGGTGGCCAATGCCTTGCCCTGAACCCACGGGGATCCCACGTACCAGACCAGGAACGATCCGAGACCGCATCCGCCCGCGAACAGCAGCAGCGCCCAGGCCCGGCTGCGGATCGATGCCCAGAGCCCGAATCCCCAGGCGACAGCGGTCGCCGCGACCAGCAGAACCGTGAGGAAGTGCGATTCCGGCTCGATCCGGAAGTCGCCGACCGGCCAGGGGCCGGCAACCTGGGCCAGGCTGAGCACCCTGATCAGGTTGCCCATCTCGGTCGTGTTGGTCAGCGGACCCTGATTCGGAGAGAACAGCTCGCCGGCGGCGAACACGGTCGGAAGACCGATCGCCGCCACTCCCACCGCGACGACCCCCGCCCGCGCGCCGAAGACGATCAGGGTCTCGCGGGGAACGCCCTCCGGCATGCGCGACAGCCAGATCAGCTTCACCGCCATCAGCAGCACAACCCCGAGGATCACCGCGGCCAGCCAGGGTGCGCCACCGGCACCCATCACCCCGATCAGCGCCGCGCCGGCGCCGATCGCCGCGGGTGTCGTCCAGCGAATGCTCCGCCATTCACCCGACTCGATCAGCCAGATCGCGGTCGCCGCGAAAACCGCGACGACGAGCGCCGTCGCCACCTCCTTGATGCCGCCCCAGAGTGCGTATCCGACCAGCAGCGCCGGCTGCGCGGCGATGAACACCACAGCCGCCCGGATGCGCGAGTCGGTGATCACCGGCTTGACGATCTCGTAGAAGACCAGCGACATGAACGCGGCCATCAGGGAGAGATAGGGCTGGAAGAGCCAGGCGGAATCGCTGCCGGTCATCTCGTGGCCGATGCCGAGCGGGATGAAGGCGCCGAGCGGGTAGCCCGCCGAGAGATTGATCTGCACCGTCGCCTCGTAGCTCGACGGCGGGATGCCCGCGGTCGAGTGGCCGTAGGTCAGGACGTGATCGGCGAAGGCGAGCCAGGTGGAGGTGTCGTCGAGCTTCACGTACCCGGCGAAGGTGGCATCGCCGGAGAAGATCACGGGGGCACCGAAGACGATGAAGACCCCGATCGCTCCGAGGATCGGCCAGATGTTCAGGTCCCGTCGGAGACCCTTCCAGGGCCAGGTGGCGGCCAGTCCGGCCGCCGCGAGCGCCGCGATCGTGGCGGTCGTGAACTTGGCCAGATCGGGGAAGCAGGTGATCAGTCCACCGATCGAGATCATCGCGGCCAGACCGACCCCGGGCAGCAGTGCCGGAGGCATGCGGCGCCCCATGATCACTTCGACGAGCAGGCCGAGTCCCACGCACAGGGCGATCAGGACGATCGGGAAAATTATCCAGGCGAGAATCAGGGCACGGGCACGATATCGCCACTACGGACAACATCGAGGGCCCCGTTCTTTTCCGGGTGATAAACCTCGATCTGAAGATCGGGCTGGTCGGAGAAGGCGAGGATCACACTGTACGGGCGCTTCCTGTCATAGAAGCCGACACCGCCATCCACGGAGACCTTGTTGAGACTGTCCTGCTGGGCCAGCTGCCTGGTCGTCTGGTAGGCGCCCTTGAACGGATAGGTGCCGATGTCGAGGTAGGTCTGGGCCGCGGTTCCGGCCTCGCTGCCGCCGGTCAGATAACGAAGGTGGACGTTGCCGGAAGGATCGTCACTCAACTCGAGTTCGGTGTCCGGACGCTCGCCGGCCCAGAAAACCTCGTGCTCGACATCGTCGGGAATCGACGCGATCTCTTCGGACGAGACGATCCGCGCGTCGGAGAGAGCTCCCCCCGGCATCGCCACATCCTTTCCGTCCCGGTTGCAGCCGGTCAGGAACCAGACGGTGATGCCGGCCAAAAGCGCGATACCCACAACGACCATAACCCGAGGGGCAAGGCCTAGGTTGGGATCACTGGGAGTTGGTGTCGATTCGGTTCCACTCACAGCAGTGAAGGCAAGACCTTAGTTGCGCTTTCTTTAGAGAACCTCAAGGGTCACTTAGAGCCCGGAAGCGGATTCGAACCGCTGACCCCTTCCTTACCATGGAAGTGCTCTACCTACTGAGCTATCCGGGCGGAGACGGGCAGATTACCGAAGCGGCCCGGTTCAGGGCTCACTCCCGGTGGCGCCGAGTTCACGGCGGATCGCCTCGGAGATCGCGCGTTCCGACGCTTCCTCCATCGCGAACTGGAACGAAGCCACGAACGCGTCGGTCGCGAGAGGACGCATTTTCCTCAGAGCTTCCTGGACACGAGGCCAATCCTCGCTCGGGCGGCCCGCCCGGTCGAACGGCTCCCAGACCTGCTTGCGGAAGACCTCGATGAAGACGTCGGCCACGGCGTTGGATCGCACCTTGAGGATCTCGAGCGCGTCGAGCGCGTCTTCGGCCGGCACGCCGAGTTCGGCCAGGTTCACCCCGGCGGCGTACATCTTCGGGCTCAGGACCTCGTAGCGGCCATCGCCGAGCGCCCGCATCAATCCCAGCTCCTCGGCCCGCCTCATGTGATCCTCGTTCAGCACGGTGTCGCCCCATGGTTCGGCGATCTCGGTCGCCTCGAGGATCTCGGGCCGCTCGTCCTCGTAAGGCTCGCGCACCGTCCGTGTGAAGTTCAGCAGGTCGCCCGAGGATCCTCCGGCCCGGTCGAGGATGCGCTTGATCGCCTCGAGGTTGAACCCCTCCTCCTGGAGCTCCCTGATCAGCGCGATACGGCCGATGTGCTCCTCGTCGTAGAAGCCGGTGCGGCCGACCACCCGTGGCGGGTTCAGCAGCCCGCGGGACTGATGGGCACGGATGTTGCGCACGGTCATCCCGGTCCGCGCGGCGAGATCCTCGATCGTGATCCGGCCGGAATCTGTCTCTGCTCTCGTGGTCACCTGAGATGATCGTAAGGGGTGACCCGAGGGTCCGCTAAGGGTCATTCCCAATAGACAGGATCCGCCCGCACCGGGAGTCTCCTTCCCATGAACCAGACGAATCAAGCAAGAAGGCTCACCAGGTCTCGCGACGACCGCTTCATCGGCGGCGTCGCGGCCGGGATCGCCAGGTACTTCAATCTCGACCCGGTCCTGATCCGCGCCGCTTTCGTGATCAGCGTCGCCTTCGGCGGCATCGGCGTGCTCGCCTATCTCGTGCTGCTGGCGCTGGTGCCGATCGACGGCGATCCCGACGAACCGGCGCTGTCCCCGACCGGGGGGAAGCGGATCTGGGTCATCGCGGGCACGGTCGCGCTCGGCCTGATCGCCCTGGTCTCGATCGGTGTCAACGGTTTCGGCGGCTGGCTCTTCGGTTTCGGCCCCGGCCCGCTGTTCGGCGTCATGGTCTGGATCCTCGCCCTGGGCGGCGTGTTCTGGCTGGTCCGTGAGGCGACCCGTGACGATGACGCCGAGTCCGGTGCGTTCGGCCGCGCCCCGGCACCCCCGGCGCCTCCCGCACCACCCACTCCCCCGGCCCCTCCGGCCACCACGGGCGATGACCCGACCGAGGTCCTCGACGACGAGGCCGGAAACCCGCCGACCGCGGTGACCGCGACCATGGCCAGCTCCCCCAGCCAGAACGCTCCCACCACACCTTTGGCCCCGCCGCCGGAAGGCCCCGGCCAGCGCAACCCGACCGACGACGGTATTTCGACCATCGGCCGGATCATGACCTTCTTCGCGATCGGCATCTCCGCCCTGATCGTGTTCAGCATCCTCGGAATCCTCTCGGCCGGCGCCACCGCCATCTTCGGTGCGATCCCGATGGCCGCCCTGGTGATCCTGCTGGGTGTGGGCCTGGTCGTGGCCGCCGTCAACAACCGGCGCCAGCTCGCGATCTGGCTGCTGGCGGCCGCGCTGGTGATCGCCGTGCCGATGGCCGCCATCTCGATCGCCGACCTGCGGATCGAAGGCAGCTACGGTGATACCACCGAGGAGCCCCGGCTCGCGGGGGACATCCCCGACGACGGGTACCAGATGGCCGCCGGCGCGATGACCATCGACCTCCGCCGCTACCCGTTCAAGCGAAACGACACCGTCGACCTCCCGGTCGAGAGCGGTATGGGCGTCACACGGGTGATCGTGCCCGACGGTGTCTGCGTGTCCGGAAACGTCAAGGGCAAGGCCGGCCTGGCCGACGTCCGTGGCGTCGAGGCCTCCGGCGTCGGCGTCGACCGTGCCTTCAGCAGAGGTTCCGGCGACTCGCCGGAACTCAACCTGGACGCCGAGTTCAAGCTCGGCTACTTCGAGGTCGTGGACGCGACCGATTGGCAGAAGTACGGCCCGCGCGACCCGGACCACGGCCCCTGGGACGACAACTGGGACCGCGGACCGAGCAGCCCGACCTCCCAGGCGGCCGCGAGAAAACGTGCTCTCGCCGCATGCATGCCGGCCCCGAAGAAGGACCGCACTTCGAAGAAGGGCGATAGTTCATCGAAGTGAGCTTGGATCGGCGGAGATTAAGGCGGGCGGGCGACGGTGCCCTGTTGGGCGGTGTCTGTGCCGGGATCGCCCACCGCCTCGATATCGATCCGATCCTGGTGCGGATCGCGACGGTCATCCTGACCGTCGCGACCGGGGGCATGGGAGCGGTCGCCTACGGACTGCTCTGGCTGATCGTTCCGGGAACCCCGAAGACGCGGCGAGCCGGCGAGGAGGCGAAGCCGACCAGCCGGCACACCTGGCTGATCGGGGCCGGTTTCGGCATGGTCACGCTCGGCCTGCTGTTCATCTTCCGCGAGCTCGGTATCTGGTGGAGTGACTCGCTGGTCTGGCCCACGGTCCTGGCCGGTGCCGGGGCCGGGCTGCTCTGGCGGCAGTTCTCCGGATCCGGCGAGAGCGAAGATGCGGCCGAGCCCGAGACGCCCGCCTGGGCCGCCTCCGGCGAACGCAGGCCGGCGGTACGTTCCCGCCCCCGCAGCCGTCTCGGTCCCTACCGCGGCGCTTTCGGCTTCGCCCTCGTGATCGGTGCCGCGATGCTGTTCCTGTATGTGCAGGGCGCCTTCAGCGCGGCCAGTGAGGCCGCGCTCGCCGGGGTCACCCTGATCGTCGTGCTGGGCCTGATCCTCGCACCCCTCTGGGTGCGGCTCGCCCGCAACCTGGGGCGGGAGCGGGCCGAACGGATCCGCTCCCAGGAAAGGGCCGAGGTCGCGGCCCACCTTCACGACTCGGTCCTCCAGACCCTCGCCCTCATGCAGAAGAAGTCGGATGATCCCCGCCAGGTCTCGACCCTGGCTCGCCGCCAGGAGCGCGAGCTGCGCGAGTGGCTCTCGGGCAAGAGCGAACGGGAGCGGGAGACGAGCCTGGCCAGCGCGCTCGAGGCCGCCGCTGCGGAGGTGGAGGAGCGCCACGGCGTGCCGATCGACGCGGTGACGGTCGGTGACCGCCCGCTCGACGAACGCACCGTGGCCCTGGTCGCGGCCAGCCGCGAGGCGATGACCAACGCCGTCAGGTACGCGGGGGATGCCGGCACGATCCGGCTGTACGCCGAGATAACCCCCGAGGAGACCCAGGTCTTCGTCCGGGATCGCGGCCGGGGTTTCGACCTGGACGCCGTGCCCGAGGATCGCCGTGGGGTGCGAGACTCGATCCTCGGACGGATGGAGCGGAACGGCGGAGCCGCCGAGGTACGCTCGGGCATCGGCGAAGGAACGGAAATCGAACTGACCATGGAGACGAAATGAGCCAGACAACGGTCGCGATCGTCGACGACCACGCCATCTTCCGTGCCGGGGTGCGGGCCGAACTGGAGAGCGGGGTCGAGGTGGTCGGTGAGGCCTCGACGGTCCGCGAGGCCGTGGCCCTGGTCCGCGAGAGGCGCCCCGACGTGGTGCTGCTCGATGTCCACATGCCCGACGGGGGCGGCCAGGAGGTGATCCGGCAGACCCTGACCGAGATTCCCGACACCAGGTTCCTCGCGCTCTCGGTGAGCGACGCTCCCGAGGACGTGGTCGCGATCGTGCGCACCGGGGCGCGCGGCTACGTGACCAAGACGATCTCGGGACCGGAGCTGATCGACGCGATCGAGCGGGTGAGCCAGGGAGACGCCGTCTTCTCGCCCCAGCTGGCCGGTTTCGTGCTCGACGCCTTCGCCGGCCGGACTGATCCGGGAACGACCGACGCCGAACTCGACCTGCTCACCCCGCGCGAGCAGGAGGTGCTGCGCCTGATCGCCCGGGGCTATCTGTACAAGGAGATCGCCCGCCGCCTCGGGATCTCGATCAAGACGGTCGAGGCCCACGCCAGCTCGGTGCTGCGCAAGCTTCAGCTCTCGACCAGGCACGAACTGAGCCGCTGGGCCGCCGAGCGCGACCTGATCGACTGAGCCGCATGGATGGTGGGTGCGTTTTCTGCGCCATAGGCGCAGAAAACGCACCCACCATCTCCCCCCTCGGGGTTGGTCAGGCGAGCACTCCGCGCAGTTCGGTCAGCAGGTGGTCGACGTCGTCGATCTCGGTGTCCCATGAGGCGACCAGCCTGACCATGCCCACCGGTTCCGGTCCACCCTCCCCGATCGGGAACAGCAGCGGCCGGTGCGGGGACAGGCGCTGACAGAACGTCCTCGCCTTCTCCAGCTCCAGGGCGATGAAGACCAGGTTTCCCTGCGATTCCTGGGCGAGTTCCGCCCCTTCGATCCACGGAATAGCGTCGGCGATCGTCACCGCCATGCGGTTGGCGTTGCCGGCCAGGTCACGCCACAGCTCGTTCTCCAGGAGCGCGCCGAGCTGTGCGGAAACGAAACGCATCTTCGAGGCCAGCTGCAGGGTGCCCTTACGCAGGACCTCGAATCCGGCGGTCAATCCGGGCTCACGGAAAACCACCGCCTCGCCGAACATCGCGCCGTTCTTGTTGGCTCCGAGGCTGAGTACGTCCACGCCGTTGTCGGTGCTCGCTTCGGCCAGCCCGATCTCGAGAAAGGCCGCGGCGTTGGCGAGACGCGAACCATCCATGTGGAGCAGCAGGTCATGTTCATGGGCGAAGTCGGCCAGGGCTCCCACCTCCTGCGGGGTGTAGACGGTGCCCATCTCGGTGACCTGCGCGATCGAGATCACGGCGGGCCAGGCCACATGCGGGATGTCGGCGGGATCCGCGAGCCTGGTCGCGGCCAACTCCGGGGTCAGCTTTCCGTCCGGGGTCGGGACGGTCAGCAGCTTCAGGCCGGCGATCGCCTCCGGGGCGGCGGTCTCGTCGATCGAGAGGTGGGCGGTCTCGGCGCAGATCACCGCCTGGTGTGGACGGGCCATCGCGCGGAGGGCGGCGATGTTGGCGCCGGTGCCGTTCATCATCGGGAAGATCGATGAATCCGGGCCGAACTCGCGGCGGGCGGACTCTTCGAGACGGGCGGTCTCGGGGTCGCCGCCGTAGGCCGTGACGTGGCCCTCGTTGACCGCGGCCAGGGCGGCGAAAATGTCCGGGTGTGCACCGGAAGAGTTGTCGGAGGCGAATCCTCGTGCGCGGCTCATCGGAGGACAGTATTCCTTCTCCGTCCCCTTTCAATAAACTGCGCTTTCAGCTGGCGGAGTGTCCGAGTGGTTAAAGGAGACCGGCTGTAAACCGGTTGGCTCAGCCTACGTAGGTTCGAATCCTACCTCCGCCACTGTCTGAATACGCAGTCGAAAGCCCGCCGGAACGGCGGGTTTTTTCGTGGCTCTCCAGCTGTTTCTGACTTTGGCACGAGGTCACGGCCGGCCACCGACCTGTCAGCCGGCTTCGCGCAGCCCCTGGGCCTCGGGCAGATTCTTGATCTTGCGCAGCGTGCTGGTCTCGATCTGGCGCACCCTTTCGCGGGTCACGCCGAAGGCCTCCCCGCATTCCTCGAGGGTGCGCGGGTTGAGCCCGCCGAGTCCGTAGCGCATGACCAGCACCTGGCGCTCGCGTTCCGAGAGGCTGTCCAGCACACGGCGCACACCTTCGCTGCGCATATTGAGCGAGGCCTCGTCGAAGGGCTCCATCGCGTTCTCGTCCTTGACCAGATCGACGAGTTCGGTCTCCTCGCCCTCGCCGACCGGCTTCTCGAGCGAGACCGGGGTCTGCGCCACCCGCCAGACGTCACGGACCTCCTGCACGGTCCAGCCGAGCTCTTCGGCGATCTCCTGCGGCTCCGGCTCACGGCCGAGATCCTGCACCAGCTGGCGCTCGACGAAATGCACCCGGTTTAGCTTCTCGACCATGTGCACGGGGATCCTGATCGAGCGTGACTTGTCGGCCACCGCCCTGGTCACCGCCTGGCGGATCCACCAGGTCGCGTAGGTGGAGAACTTGTAGCCGCGCCGATAGTCGAACTTCTCGACCGCCCGGATCAGACCGAGGGAGCCTTCCTGAATCAGGTCGAGGAAGCTCAGGCCCCGCCCGAGATAGCTCTTCGCGATCGAAACCACCAGGCGCAGGTTGGCCTCGACCATCTGCCGCTTGGCTTCCATGTCGCCGCGCTCGATGCGTTTGGCCAGTTCGACCTCCTGCTTCGCGTTCAGCAGCTCCACCTGCCCGATCGAGCGCAGATAGAGGCGCAGCGAGTCGAGGTTGGTTTCGGCACCCGCGTCGGTTATCGGCGGTGTGGCCGCAACCTCCTCCACCGGGTTCCTGACCGACGCGTCCTCCTTGGTGATCACCTCGATCCCCATCTCGGTCAGATGAGAATGCAGTTCCTCGATCTGCTCCCGATTCACGTTCAGATCGGATACGGCGGCCGCAACCGCGTCATAAGTCAAGTAGCCCTGATCTCGCCCAGCCGCTATCAAGGCCCGAAGCTCTTCGCTCTCAACTTCCATAAACACCCCCAAGTGCCTGGGTTTTCGACGATCAGACCGGCTGTGTTCCCAGAAGGCGAATTATAGGGACCAGGTCAAACCGGCCCGAAACCTGACCTCCAGATCGACGGACGGCTAGTCTGAATACGCTGTAAATCGATGCCCTGCCAGAAACCGAGCCAGCCATGAATCCAGACACCGCAGTTCCAACCCCCGGGATCGACGTTCAGGCGTCCGCCCCGGCAACCCGGGTGAGCCTCTCCCGCGTCGGAGTGACCGGCGTCGAGAAGGTGCTCAGCATCGGCGAGTACGGCCATTACCACGCCGAATTGGAGTGCTATGTCGATCTCGGTCCGGATCAGGCCGGGGTACACATGTCCCGGTTCGAGGAGAACGTCGCCGAGGCGATCGAGGAGGTCATCACGACCCAGTCGATGCGGGCCGAGCGTCTCGCCGCCCGGATCGCCGAGCTGGTCAGGGTCAAGCAGCACGGCATCCGTGCCGAGGTCTCGGTGAAAGCGAAGTACGGCGAGACCGTTCCGGCTCCCGTCTCGGGAATCGACACGCAGCAGATCTACACCCTGCTCGGCACCGCCGTCTCGTCGGAGCAGGGCACCCGCACCGTCACCGGTGTCCAGGCTCAGGGCATGACCGCCTGCCCCTGCGCACAGGGCATGGTGGCCGACGTGGCCCGGGAGCGCCTCCAGGGACATGGCTACACCGCCGAGCAGATCGAGGAGATCCTCACCGCGGTGCCGATCGCCACCCACAACCAGCGTGGCCTCGGAACCCTTTACATCGGCTCGACCAGCGACGAGGGCGTCGACATCGACGCCCGTGACCTGGTCAAGCTGGTGGAGAGCTCTATGAGCTCCGAGATCTACGAGCTGATGAAACGTCCCGACGAGCTGGCCGTGGTCGAGAAGGCCCACTCCCAGCCCCGGTTCGTCGAGGATTGCGTTCGCGAGATGCTGCGCCAGGTGGTCGATTCCTACACGTCGCTCTCCGGCTCCGATTTCGTGATGGCCCGCCAGGAGAACCTGGAGACGATCCACCGCCACAACGTGGTCGCCGAACGTTTCGGACTCCTCCGGGACCTGCGCAGCGAGATGAACGAGGACACCCACACTCAGCGTCACCTGACGATGCGCGAGTGGCTGGAGTCGGATCCGGTCTAGCCGACCGGATCGCGGTCCGCGACCGCCTTCTCGGCCGCCCGCTGTTTCTGCTCGGCGATCCTCTTGCGCAGCCCGAAGAAGTAGTCGAGCCCGCTGACCACGGTCGCGAAGACCGCGACGTAGACGAGCGTGTCGACCCAGACCGGTGACGGGTTGAAGGTGATCAGCGCGAAGACCGCGCCGATCTGGAGCACGGTCTTCACCTTGCCCATCCAGCTGGCGGCGATGATCACGCCCCGTTCGGCCGCGATCGACCGCAGCCCGGTGACCGCGAATTCGCGGGCGATGATGACCATCGCGACCCAGGCCGGCAGGCGGTTCAGTGACACCAGGGAGACCAGGGCGGCGGTGATCAGCAGCTTGTCGGCGAGCGGATCCATGAGCTTGCCGAAGGTCGTGATCGAGTCCCGGGAACGGGCGATGTAGCCGTCGAGCCCGTCGGTCATCGCGGCCAGCGCGAACACGATCGCGGCGAGCGTGTCCCCGTTCGGGGTGCCGTCCAGCAGCGCGACGACCACCACCGGAACGGCGAGAATCCTCAGCAGGGTGAGGATGTTCGGGAGATTCAGCGGTACCACGGGAGGTGGCTCAGCTCTCGGACTTGCTCTTTTCGCGAGTCTCGGACTTCTCGGCGACCAGCGGTTCCGATTCGTCCGAATCGCCGCTGCCGATCGTGTCCCGGAAGCCGCGAACTCCCTTGCTCACGGATTTGAAGGCCGCGGGAATGCGCTTCGGGCCCAGAATCAGGATGACGATCACCAGGATGATGACCAGCTCCAATGGACCTATCTGTGGCAGAAAGCCGATGATCGAAGGCACTGCGGGATCCTTTCCCTTCTGACTCTTGGATTCCTAGTGTACGGCCAGGACGAGTGGCGGGATCATCCTCACCCTTGCCGCCGGGACTTCGGGCATGCGAGAATGCCGGGATGGACGATCTTGGCAGGAGGGATCAGGGTTCGGCCCGGCGGCGCTTCGGGCGTCTCGGCATCATCGGCGGTGTCCTGGCCGTGGGACTGGCGATCGGCGTGGCCCCCGTGATCGGCGACGGCACCAACAAGGTCGCCACACCGAACGTCGTGGAGAACGTCCCGACCGTGCCGGCGACCGAGGCCCAGGTCGCCGCCAGCAGCATGTCGATGAACGGCGCGGCCGTCTCGGCGAAGAAGAAGAGCAAGAAGAAGCAGGGCATCAAGAATGTCCTGATCGAGTCGCGCATCACCGATTCGGCGGTCCCGATCGTCACGCAGCAGGGCACCGGCACCTACGTGCAGATCGAGTGCCCGCGCGGGTCGGTGGCGGTTTCCGGCGGCATGGTGACCAGTTCGATCAACCTGCTGATGTCGGCCTCGGCGCCGAACAACCCGATCACCGGCGTGTACACCCCGCGCAAGTGGTGGGTGACGGTGACCAACGTGAACGTGGACGGCCAGGGCGGTCCGCTGTCGTGGCGCGGCGTGGTCAACTGTCTCTCGCCGGCCAAGATCAAGCGCTGACCGACCGGCTCAGTCCTGCGCGTGCTCCCGGTAGGCGGCGTCCCGGCGGCGCTGGAAGGGATCCCAGCGATTGCCGATCCAGAGGAACAGCGCCCATGTTCCGATCAGGTAGGACAGCGGGATCACGAGCAGGAACGATCCGACGTTGAAGAGATCCGATTTCGCCGATAGGCGGAGATCCCATTCGTAGCCCTCGACCTCGAGCCCGTTGTTCAAGATGTGCATCTTTATCCAGTACGACAGCAGCCCGATCACCGCCAGGTTGGTGGCGTAGAACACGATCGAGGTCCAGTACCGGCTGAACTCGCCGATCAGCTGGCTGGTGAACGGCACCAGCACCACGAAGCCGAGATAGACGATGTTGATGAACATCAGCCCCCGGTCGAACTCGTTGATCTGCCGCATCAGCCGGTGATTGCCGATCCAGAAGAAGCCGATCACGATGAAGCTCAGCGCGAACGCGAACAGATCGCCGGACTGATCGCGGATCTGATGCCACAGGTCCGAACTCGAGCCGGCCGAGGTCGGAACGTCGATCTGAAGCACCAGCAAGGTGATCGCGATCGCGAACACCCCGTCTGTGAAAGCGAAGATCCTGGTCAGGTCCCCGCCCCGCTCCAAGCGCGTCAGCTTTCGCTCTTCGCTCACCGGCCGATTGTCCCAACGACACCGGACGATCCAGTTTCCGGCCGCTCACCTACAATGCCCCGAGCGCCGACGTAGCTCAGTTGGTAGAGCACTTCACTCGTAATGAAGGGGTCAGCGGTTCGATTCCGCTCGTCGGCTTCAGGCGCCGCATGGCTGTTGATTCGGCCAGCCTATAGTAAAGTCTGCTATAGGACTATGTCCCAGCGAAGCGAGATACTCCGAAACGTGATGGAAGAGACCGGCACCAGCCAGTCTGGTCTTTCACGACTCAGCGGCGTTCATCAGCCGAGCATCAGCCAGTTTCTGTCGGGAAAGATCGACCTGAGCGATGGGCAGCTCGACCGGCTGCTGTCAAGCATGGGCTACCGCTTGGAGGTCACTCGCCGCCCCGTGGTGCCGAATCTGAACCGGTCAGAGAAGCGATCCTGGAAACTTCATCGGCAGGTATCCGCCGAGCTGAACCGATCCACACTCGATGAATGGAAGCCCCTGATCGATTCGAATCTGAGTCGGCTCAGGAAACAGATCAAAGGACAGCCACACGTTCGAAACTTGGGTCGATGGGAGCATCTCCTGAGCGACAACGACCTACCGGCCCTCCACCGGGTGCTGACCGGTCTCGACCGGGACAGCATCGAGATGCGCGAGGTCTCTCCGTTCGGAGGACTGCTGAGCCAACACGAACGCAGCGAGATTCTCGGAATTCCGCACTGATGCGCCGCGATCAACTCGAACATGCGATTCGGGCCTCTTGCCAGATTCTCGGACGAGAAGAAGTCATAGTGATCGGTTCACAAGCCATTCTCGGTAGCTTCGGAGAGGAGCAGCTGCCCGCCGACGCGACCATGTCACTTGAAGTCGACATCCTTCCGATTTCAGACGACGATTCCGAAGTCGATGAGATGGCCGATCTGCTCGGAGGTGCAGCCGGGGAATTCTCGCTCTTCGAGGAAGCTCATGGATTCAGCATCGATGGGGTCGATCTGACAACCGCAACGCTGCCTGAAGGCTGGCGCGATCGACTCGTCAAGGTTCAGAACGCAAACACGGCCCCACCAGCCGGCAAACCAGAGTTCACCGGCTGGTGTTTGGAGAAGCATGATCTCTGTGCCTCAAAACTGTGCGCGTTTCGAGAGAAAGACATCAACTTCGTCTCCGCGCTGCTGCGGGCGGGCCTGGTTGATGCTGGAACTGTCGCGGAACGTCTACGGAAATTGCCAAGCAACGATGCGACGAAAGCTGATCGTGCCCTCCCGTGGCTGAACCAGTACCTCTGAGGTCGCCGACCGGGTCAGGAATGCGGCACGTACCGGCCGTGGAGCATCAGGGGGTTTCCCTCCGGATCGGCGAAGAGGGCCATGTTGCAGACGCAGGTGTCGATGGTGGGACCGGAGAAAGCGACGCCTCGGCTCTCGAGTTCGGTCCGCATCGCTTCGACATCGTCACAGTGGAGCGCGATCTCGTTGGTGTTGGGTTGGAACTTCCGACCCACCTCGGTCGGATTCCACAGGGCCAGGGTGGTTCCGCCGAGATCGAACTCGAACCGCGGTGTGTCGACGGTGTGCGGGGATTCCTCGAGTCCGAGAACGTCTTGATAGAAAGCGGCCGTGCGCTTCACGTCCAGTGTCGGAATGGTGATGAAGTCGATGCGAGTGATTGATGTCATGCGGCGAAGCTATCGGCCATTTAGGTCACTTTTGGTCCTCGATAGATCGATTGCGGACAGGTAGAGACCTCGGTCGGTGCCGGTCGGCGGCTATTTCGCCCCGGCGAGTCTCCGCCGGATGCCATCGGCCTTCGCGGCCATCTCGGGCGGGGCGATCACGGTCATTTGAACATCCATCAAGGCCATCCACACGAGAAACTCCGAGGACCAGCCGGCGGTCGATTCGACGACACAGGAATCCGGCCCGTCGGGCGTGACCGTCGCGTAGCGCGACGGGATTCTCTTCTCCATCTCCGCGGCCGGGGCGGATAGCCGGACCGAACCGCGCACCGCCTCGGGGCCTCCCTCACGACCGTGAACACCGGCCTCCACGAACGCCGCCGCATCGCCACCCGGCACCTCCCGGCGGGCCGAAGCGGCGCCGACCTCGATCTCATCTCGGATGCGATCGATGCGAAAGGTGCGCCACGCATCACGACCGAGGTCGTAGGCCACCAGATACCAGCTGCGACCACCATGGACGATCGCGTTCGCCTCCACCTCACGCTCGCTGACCTCGCTGGTCCGTGACTCGTAGGTGAATCGAAGGCGGGCGGAATCACGGCAGGCGACCGCGATCGAAGCGAGCAGCTCCGGATCGATCCGAGACCCGTCCGGCCCGAATGTGGAGGTCGCGCTGCCTAGATCCCGGACCCGATCGCGCAGCCGGTCCGGAAGGATCTGCTCGAGCTTGGTCAGCGCCCGGATCGAGGTCTCCTCGATTCCCGCGATCGATCCCGTGGCGGCGCTCCGCAGCCCGACCGCGACCGCGACCGCCTCCGCATCGTCGAGCAGCAGCGGAGGGAGCTTCGTCCCGGCGCCGAGCCTGTATCCGCCCGCTACCCCCGGGGCGGCATCGATCGGGTAGCCGAGCCCCCGGAGCTTCTCGATGTCACGCCGGATCGTGCGAGTACCGACATCCAGCCGCTCGGCGAGATCGGAACCTGTCCATTCACGCCGCTGCTGAAGCAGCGTGAGCAATTCGAGCAGACGGGCAGACGTCTGGATCATGCCGGGATGATCGCAGGGGTCGGCCGAACACCGGTTCGGCGTGCTTGACCTGCCAGGGGACCTGCCCTCAGTCGAGGGTCATGACCCAGCCGTCGCCCTCCTTGCGCAACCCGAACTCGTCTCCGTTGACCAGTTGAACAGTGGCCATGTCGCCTTCGATATCGATGCTTTCGGCTTCGATTCCGGCGACCTGGTCTTCGGACAGCGAGCCGAAGGTGGCTTCGGTGAGACCCTCACACCCTCCGGGGATCTGACCCTGGGTCTCGAAGAACTCGACCGCCTCGCTGTCGTACATGTCGCAGGCGGCCGCGTAGTCCCCGTCGGCGATGTTGTCGGAGAAGTCCGAGACGACCGCCGACACCTGATCCTCATCCGATCCCCCTGAGTCGGAATCACTCCCCCCGCAACCCGCGAATCCGAACAATGCGAACGTGACGGCAACAACGGTCAAACCCTTCATGAGTTCCTCCTGTAAGCCTGGACTGGACCGCCCCAGCCTATCCGCACCGCCGGTTCCCGTTGTGAACCTCGTGGTCAGTGCGAGGTGGCTCGCAGCACATCCTTGTCGGCCCTTCTGAGGCGTTCGTTGCGGTTGCCTCGGAGCAGGGCTATCCCTGAGCCGAGCACGGCCCAGGCCAGCAGGACGACGATGCTGCCGGTGTTCGAGGCCGCCGGAAAGTAGCTGAGGTTGCGCAGCGTGTCGACCGCGGCGCCGATCGGGATGAACGGTCCGATCGTCCGCCAGAGCCCCGGCATCATCTCGGCCGAGAGCGGGCCGGTCGACGAGGGGTTGCCGAGCACGACGAAGATGATGATCGCGAAACCGGTCCCGATGATGCCGAACATCGATTGGAGGGCGACCGTGGCGGCTCCGACCGCAAACACGGTCAGGGCGCCGATCGCGGACGAGGCCAGGAAGGAGCCGTCGAGCGCGCCCAGCAGATGGACCATGGCGGTTCCGAGCAGTCCCATCGCGATCGCGAGCACGGCGATCGCGGCGAGGCGCAGCTCGGTGCGTCTCAGACCGGGTGCGGTGGTGAAGATCAGGCCGAGGAAGGTCGCCCCGAGATATCCGGCGACGGTCCAGCCGACCGAGAGGTAGAAGCCGGAGAGACCGCGGGCGTCCTCGTCGCCGAGACCGTGAACCTCGGCCGTCTTCACCTTGGCTCCCTCGGCGCGGAGGGCCGGGACCAGCTTCTCGTCGATCACCTCGGACACCGGCACGCCCGCCGCCGGTGCCGTGGTCACGGTGGTCAGGGACGGGGTGGCCACCACCGAGGCGTAGACCTCACGTTTGTCGATCGCTTCGGCCGCCGCCTCGGGGGAATCGGCGGTCTTCGGCTTGAAGGCTCCGCTCTCACCGAGCTTGGCCGCCAGCTCCGGTGGACCGACGACGCTGATCGGCACCTCGTGGGGCTGCGGGTCGTGGAGCGCGCCGACATAGGAGCCGACGAAGGCCACCCCGACCAGGCAGATCAGGAGGATCGCGCCTGCCCCTCGGATCACCGTGTCCCGATCGGGGATCATGCCGACATCTTCTCCGGCCCTGCGGACGCCTTCAAGTTGTTGATTCGAATTGGTTGTTTTGCTAAGCAACAACATAATACGTTGTTTCCTTAAATAACAACTTATATCGTTGCTTTTCTAGAAAGCAACGTAAAATGTTGCTTTTGCTCCGAGAATCGGCTACGCTCGCCAAATGGCGATCGTCGTCCTCCTCGACCAACGAGACAGCAAGACCAATCCCGATCTGGTCAGCCACTGGGAAGCGAGCCTGAATAGCTCGCTCGGATCGAAGCTAGCCCTGCCGTTCACCCGCACCATCGGTGACGAAATGCAGGCTGTGATCAGAGACCCTGCCGCGCTGGGGCGAATCGCGAGAGAGATAGTCGCGAGTGGCTCCTGGTGGATGGGCATCGGAATAGGTGATGCCGAGCAGCCGCTCCCCAGCGATCCGCGGATGGCACGCGGATCCGCCTTCTGGGCCGCGCGCGAGGCGATCGGCCAGGCCAAGACCAAGCGTAAGAGCCGGCCGATCGCGGTCGTGCAGCAGGGAGCTTCCGGCCCCGGTTCCGAGAGCCTCGGCATCCAGCTGGACGAATGCCTCGGAGCCCTCTCCTTCATCGTCTCGCGGAGGACCGGAAAGCAGAAGAAGGTCGCCGACGCCTACTACGCCAGCGGCGGCAAGTTCAATGCCGTCGTCGAAGAATTCGCGCTCACACCGCAGGGGGCACGCCAGCGGTTGAACGCCGCAGGGGCCGAGGAGGAACGGGACCTGATCCTGCTGACGGCCCGCCTGGCCCGCCCGGGAGTTGACCGGTGACCGCGTCCGCAGCCACTCTGTCGACCCCGGCCGAGGTCGTCTCGGTCACAGCCCTGGGGCTGCTCGCGATCCTTCTGGGCGGCGCCATCGTCGCCGCGGTACTGCGAGGGCTCCACCTCGACACAGCCCAATCGGTCGGCCAGAGCATCCCCAACGCCGGCCGCTACATCGGCTGGCTTGAACGGGGCCTGATCTTCACCGTCATCGTCGCCGGGATGCCGAGCGCGGCGGCCCTGGTCATCGGCGTCAAGACAGCGGCTCGCTTTCCCCAGTTCGAGAAAGAGGAACGGTTCGTCGAGTACTACCTGATCGGCACCCTGCTCAGCCTGTCGATAGCGCTGGCGGCCGGACTGGTGGCCAGGGCCCTGCTCGATCTGCCGCTGCTCGGCTGATCGGGTTTCGCGGGACCCGCCTCAGGCCTCCTGCGAGAGGCGGTACTCGATCTCGATCTCGTTGCGGATCTCTTTGCGCAGCCGGTCCACGACTTCCGCCTCGATCTCGGCACGGATCTTCTGTTCAAGCTCTGCCCGGGCTTCGGGGCTCAGGTCACTCAGTTCGGCCATCGGTCTCTCCTAAAAACGATCGGTGGGTCGGTGCGGATCATGCGTCTCCTGCCACCAGAGTAGAAGGATTCGGCGGGCGGCGGCGGTCAGTGCTGAAGCAACCCGGCCACGGCCCGGGCGACCCGCACGCCGCGCTCGGTCAGCACGTACTCGGTGTGCGGCGGGCGGCCCGCGACCGTGCGCCGTTCGACGATCCCGGCCTCCTCCAGCTGCTCGAGGCGATCGGAGAGCGTGGTCGGCGAAACGCCCGGCAGGGACTGGCGGAACTCGTTGAAGCGGTGGGCGCCGCTGGAACAGGCGTAGATGGTCGCCATGGTCCAGCGGCGCTCCAGCACCCCGGCCGCCTCGCGCATCTCGGGCGGCACGGGACTGCAGTTACGACATCGCGGCGACATCCGCCCCGCTCCCGACCGGCTCCAGGGCCAGATCGATGACCTCCTCCACGCTCATCACGGGATGGAAGTTCATGGCGTCCCGGACCTCTTCCGGAACCTCGTCGAGATCGGCCCGGTTGCGGTACGGCAGGAAAACGTCGGTGAGCCCGGCGGCGTGGGCCGCGAGCACCTTCTGCTTCAGCCCGCCGATCGGCAGCACCCGGCCCTGGAGGGTGACCTCGCCGGTCATGCCGACCGTGTGCTTGACCGGCCTTCCGGTGAGCAGCGAGACCAGCGCCGTCGTCATCGCCGTGCCGGCGCTGGGGCCGTCCTTGGGGATGGCTCCGGCGGGCACATGCATGTGGAACTCGCGCTGGAAGGCCTCCGGCTCGATGCCGAGCTTCTCGCTGTGCGAGCGCACATACGAAAGCGCGATCCGTGCCGATTCCTTCATCACGTCGCCGAGCTGCCCGGTCAGGACCAGGCCCTTGTCGCCATCCATCGCGGTCGCCTCGATGAAGAGCACGTCGCCACCGGTTCCGGTGACGGCGAGCCCGGTGGAGACTCCCGGGATCGCGGTCCGTTCGACCGATTCCTGGAAGATCTTCTGTCGGCCGAGGGCCTTGCGCAGGGCGGCATCGTCGAGCACCAGCGGACGTTCCACCTCTTCCGAGGCGATCCGTGTGGCCGCCGAACGCAGCAGCTTGCCGAGCTCGCGCTCGAGCTGCCGCACCCCGGCCTCGCGGGTGTACTCGGCGATCAGCGCGTTCAGGATCTCGTCGCTGACCTCGACCTCGTCGGCCTCCAGTCCGTTTCGCTTGATCTGGCGCGGCAGCAGGTAGCCCCGCGCGATCGCCAGCTTCTCGGCCGTGGTGTAGCCGTCGAACGCGATGATCTCCATGCGGTCCAGCAGCGGTGCCGGGATCGGGTCGAGCTGGTTCGCGGTCGCCAGGAAGACGACCTCGGACAGATCGATCTCGACGTCCAGGTAGTGATCGCGGAAGGAGTGGTTCTGGGCCGGGTCGAGCACCTCGAGCAGCGCCGCGGAGGGATCGCCGCGCCAGTCGGAGCCGACCTTGTCGACCTCGTCCAGCAGGATCACCGGGTTCATCGTCTTCGCGTCCCGGAGGGCACGCACGATGCGGCCCGGAAGGGCGCCGATGTAGGTGCGGCGGTGGCCGCGGATCTCGGCCTCGTCGTGGAGTCCTCCGAGCGAGATGCGGACGAACTCGCGTCCGAGCGCCTTCGCGACCGACTCGCCGATCGAGGTCTTGCCGGTGCCCGGAGGCCCGACCAGGGTCAGGATCGCGCCGTCGGCCCGGCTGTCCTTCTCCACCCCGCGCTCGGCGCGCAGCTTGCGCACCGCGACGAACTCGGTGATGCGTTTCTTGACGTCGTCGAGGCCGGCGTGATCTGAATCCAGCACCTCACGGGTGCCGACCGGATCGAGCTTGCCCTCGGAACGTTCCGACCACGGCACGGAGATCAGCCAATCCAGGTAGGAGCGGATCATCGAGCTCTCGCTCGACTGCTCACCCTGGCGTTCGAGGCGGCGCAGTTCCTTCTCGGCCTGCTCGGCGACGTCCTCGGGCATGCCCGCCTCGGCGATCTTCTTTTCGTACTCCTCGATCACGCTGGCCTCGTCGTCGCCCAGTTCCTTGCGGATCGAGTCCATCTGCTTGCGCAGGAAATACTCGCGCTGCTGGGCCTGGGCACCCGACTCGACGTCGTCGCGGATGCGGCTGCGGACCTGGAGCTCGGCCAGGCGCTCGCGCTGCAGTTCCACCGCGAGCTCGAGGCGTGCGGTCACGTTGACCGTGTCGAGCAGGCGGATCTTCTGATCGATCGTCAGATCCGGGCTGAGTCCGGCGGTGTCGGCCAGGGCACCGGGCTCCTCGACCGAGCGCAGGAAGGCGGCGATGCGTCCGTCCGCTCCGCGCAGTTCGAGGATCTCCTCGACGATCGCGCGATACTCGCGGGCGAGCTCCTTGGTGTGCTCATCCTCGGGATGGCCGTCATGGATCTCCTGGACGTCGATGCGCAGCGCGTCCGGGTCGTTCTCGTCGGAGTAGGCGACCCCGGCGAGACCGCGCCGGATCCCGACCACGGTGGCGACCGGCTCGCCGCGGGGCGAGAGCCCGCGCTCGATCACCTCGGCCACGATCCCGACCCGCTCGAACTCGCCTTCACGGCGGGGGAGCAGGAACACGTGATCGTCTTCGCCGACATCGATCTGAAGGCTGGCGCTGACCGTGGGGAAAACTATTGCGTCATCGAGTGGTACGAGAAGGAGTGCCATGAGCTAAGTCCAATTTCTGTAGTTAGTCCTATTACGAATAGTAACCAACCCAACTCGCCGGCTGCTAAATTCCGCTTGCAGCCTGGAAATCTCTCGAGGATCGGTCAATGTCGGACGGCGAACTCAACGAACTCCACTTCCACCGCGTACTGGTGGCGATCGACGGCTCGGCTGGGTCCGACCTGGCTCTCTCGGCCGGAATCACCCTGGCCCGCCGGGACAACGCGAAGATCACCCTCGTCGCCGTGGAACCCGACAAGTCGGCCTCGATCGCGTCTTGGTCGGCCAGCGCCGCTTCGGTGAACCTCCAGGACGAGGCGCATCAGGCGACCCGCAGGACCCTCGAGTCGGCGATCTCCCGCATGCCGGATGACGTCGCCGTCACGAGCATCCACCGCTTCGGGAGACCCGGACCGGAAATCGTGTCCCAGGCCGAATCAGAGAACTACGACGCGATCATCGTCGGCGCGAGAGGAGTCGGCCGGGTCGGCTCACTGCTCGGCAGCGTGAGCCAGCACGTGCTGCACTACGCGCGCACCGCCGTACTCGTGATCCACAGTCCGGAACTCTGAAGCCACCGCGCCACGCGCGCAGCTCGAACTACTTCTTGATGCGCGCGGCGAACACCTTCAGCCGGGCGGACTCTCCACTCACGTTGACGTGATCGAACCCTTGGCCGCTGATCTCGACGGATACTTCGTGGACTCCCTCCGCGAGGAAAAACCGTTGTTCGAAGGGAATCTCGATCCGATCATCACCGGTGAGCTGAACCGTACGCTCGGCTCCCGCGTTGGCCCCATCGAGCTTCACCTGAACCGAAACCTCGGCCGCTCCCGGGATACCGGGCTCGAGCTCGGAGGCCTTGACCACGACCTCGCCGAAAGTGAGGACCCGGGTGTCCGTCCGGGTGTCAAAGGAGCCGGTTCCGACCGTGACCGGGACGTCAGGCGCGCAGGGCGGCATGAATCCGTCGCGGGGATAGCAGCCTCCGCTGCCCACTATCTGACCCAGGTCGTCGGCCTTGGTGCTGATGACCGTCGGATCGGAGCCCTTGTGCGGCTTTCCGGTATTCAGGTTCACGTAGCCGTACACGACGCGGAAGCAGTAGCCGCGGTCGTCGGGAGCATCCATACAGCCCCGCATCTTGCGCTTGCCCAGCTTCAGGCAGAACCCCTTGCTCTCCGTCTGGCGACAATCGACATACCAGTCGCCGTTGTACCAGGGGGACCGAATCGATTCCATGATCGAGATGTGCCCGAACTTCGGAAGCCAGTACGCCCAATCCCAGGAGTCGGCGCCGAATTCGTAGCGGGTCCGGCACTTGAAAGCCTTCAATTTGCCCAGGCCAGCATCCCTGTCCCGGCTGGTGACGCGCTTACAATGAACCGAATCCGTCGTCCAACCAGCCCTGGTATCCCTGGTCGAGATTTCCCGCTCCACCTTTGCCTGAGGTGAGACTGGATCTGCCGATCCGTTTTCGGCCGCAGCCGCAGTCGCGGTCCAACCACCGCCAAGAAGAAATGACGCGACGACGATGCTCCCGGCAACGAAACTCTTTCCCCTGATCATCGGACCACCCTATTGATCGTCACGCGGACTTGATCTTGAAAACGACCCGCTCCGGGCTCGGATCGGCTCCGAACTTGTTGGTGGCCCGCACCTCGAACGCGTAGCGGCCCGGCCTCAGGTTCCTGTAGCCCTTGATCGCGAAATTTCCCTTCCGGCAGGCCGTGAACTCCGGCTCCTCGCCCGCCGGGGAAAGCTCGATCAGGCGACAGTCGAAACCGGTGCCGGCCGCCCCCGGGGGAACCTTCGCTTCGAAGGTGAAGCGCGCCAGCCGTTCCGTGGACCGGACGTACTTCAACCGCACGTCGGTGTCCGGAGCGACCCGGTACTCGTCAAGCAGGCGATAGCTCCATGACACGGTCGAATCACCGGCGACCGTCGCGACGCAGTCCGCGGTGCCCGAGCAGATCCCCGACCAGCCGGTGAACAGCGCGTAGCGTGCGTCCGGTTCGGCGAAGTAGCGGACCTCGGCTCCGACCGGGTACCGCTGTTTCGCGAGGGTCGTGTATCCCACGCCGCTGCCGTGAACCTGCTGCGAATACTCGGTCGCCGGATCAACCTTCAGCTTGACCGTGGCCACCGGTTCGGACCGCTTCTGAGTCGCGTAGCTCGAACCGTCGCCGGCCTCGATCGAAATGACCCCCTTGAGCGCCATCACCTGAACGGGGGTTGCCGAGTTCCCGAGCGTCCCGTCTCCCAGCTGGCCGGCTTCGTTCGCGCCCCAGGCACGGACGGTTCCATCTGCGAGCAGGGCGAGGCTGTGGGCCGCGCCGGCGGAGATCGCCGTCGCGTCGGATATTCCCACGACCCGCACCGGGTCGGTGCTTTCGATCTGGGTGCCGTCACCGAGCATGCCCGACCCGTTGAACCCCCATGCCCATACGGAACCATCGGCCGAGAGCACGAGGCTGTGCCATTGGCCGGAGCTGATCGCGGTCGCAGGGGCAATTCCGGTGACCTTGGTCGGCACGAGAATCCTCGTTCCGGAAAAACCGGTGGCCGCGACACCACCCCACCGCTTCACGGTGCCATCGCTCATCAGGGCAAGACTCTGATCGCCTCCCGCCGCAATCGCCTTGACGCCGCTCAGGCCCGCGACCTTCCGCGCACGCTTCAGAGATTTGGTGTCTCCGGTCCCGAGCTGGCCCCAGCTGTTCCCGCCCCAGGACTTCACGGTGCCGTCCTTCATCAGGGCGAGCAGGTGATTGGTTCCGGCGGCGAGCGAGCGAACGTTCCGGATGCCCCTGACGACCCTGAATCCATCCTTGTAGTCGCCCCAGCTGACCACGCTGCCGTCCCGCCGGACCGCGTAGCTGAAACCGTTTCCGGCGGCCACCGCCTTCGCCCTCACTCTCAGGCTCAGCGGAGCGGTCACGCTCGTGTTGCAGCAATCGTCGTATCTGCCCGAGGCCTGCCCTCGCCCATCGTCGCCCCAGGCCATCGCCCGGCCGTTCGGCCCGATCGCCATCGCCTGTCCCGCGGTGGCCGAGAGCGAGCGGAGATCGCCCGACCCGTGGACCACCACGGGCGCCCTGGTCTCATCGTCGGTGCCGATGCCGAGCTGGGTGTCGTAGTTGGCTCCCCAGCTCAGGGTTCGGGTCGGTCCCGTCCCGGCCGCGGCCGACTTGATCAGCGGAAAAGCGAAAAGCACGATCAGCAGCAGAGCGAACGGGACCACGGAAAGCTTCGAACGGACATTCATTGCCATCTCCCTTGGAATTGACGAGCCGTCGGACTCATGAACCCCAAAACCCCTCCGCAGCACAGAGTTGCGTTGTCTCAGCCTCGTTTCAGGCTCCGGCCGATCGCGAGATCCGGATCGGCAGCGAATCGATGCCGTAGATCCCGCTCACGGTCTGAAGTTCCGGCCTTCCGGCCAGCTCCACGGTTTCGATCCGCTCGGCGAAGAACCGCAGCCCCTCCTCCAGCTCCGCCTTGGCCAGGTTGGCTCCGACGCAGTAATGGAAACCGGCACCGAAAGTGAGGACCCGGGCCTTCTCCCGGTCGGTGGTGATGTCGAACTCCATCGGCTCCGCGAACGCCTCGGGATCCCGGTTGCCGGTGTAGGCGCAGACCATGATCACCGTGCCCTCGGGAAAGGTCACGTCCCGGTAGCTCACCTCCTCCATCAGCTGCCGGGCCGTGAACGGGGTGATCGGCTCGAACCTCAATGCCTCCATCGCCGCCCGGGGCGCGAGCCCTTCGGGATCGGCTCGCAGCGCCTCCCACTGCTCGGGATTCTCGGCCAGCAGGCGGATCGCGTGGGCGAGCTGGTTCTGGGTGGTGTCCACACCGCCGACCAGGATGTTGAGCACCAGGTTCTCGAGCTCGACGTCGGAGAGCCGTTCACCCTCCTCCTCCGTTGCGATCAGCGACGAGATCAGATCCTTCGACGGCGTTTCACGCCGGTGCTCGATCATCGGCCGGACCCAGGCGTAGAACTCCCCGACCTTTTCCTGGATCACCGCGACGGCCTCGGGGTCGGTCAGGGCGATCGGATCGAACTGCCGCTGGATCCACATCGACCAGTCGTGAAGCCTCGGCGCGTCCCGCGGCGGCGCTCCCATCACCCGTGAGATCGTCAGCGACGGGTACGGCCTCGCGAAGGCTTCGACGAAATCGAACTCCTCCCGGCCTTCGATATCGCCCCAGAGCGCTTCGAGGAACTCGCGCATCGCCGGACGGTAGGTTGCCGCGGCCCTCGGCGAGAGCGACGGGTTGACCAGCCCGCGAAGCCGCCGGTGGGTCTCACCGTTGACATTGATGATGTTGTTGACGATCTGTTCGTAGAGCGGGCCGTCCTCGATCCCGAAGATCTGGGCGAGCAGCAGCCCGGGGAACACCGCGGATTTGCTGCGGAGAAAGAACTCGCCCGCCTCACGATCGAGGATCACCGTCGCCAGGGGCGCCTCGGCCATCCACTCGCCGCTGTCCAGCATCGACCTCATGCCGGCGTGCCATAGCTCGCCCTTCAATCCCGGGTCGGAAAGATCGAGCTTGGGCAGCGACAGATCGCCTACGACCGTCATGCGGACAGGGTAGTCCGCCTATCGGACTGACCGATCTAGAGCGAAGACATCAAAGTCGCGAAGCGATTTTGATGTCTTATGAATCGTTGAACTTGTAGCCGATGCCGCGCACGGTCAGCACGAGTTCGGGGCGCTGCGGGTCGGTTTCGACCTTCTGGCGGAGATTCGAGATGTGCACGTCGCAGGCACGCTCGTCACCGTCGAACTCGGTCTGCCAGAGCTCCTCCATGATCTGGGAGCGCTTGAAGACCTCGCCCGGGCGGGCGGCCAGCAGGCGGAGCAGCTGGAACTCGGAGCGGGTCAGGCTGATCGTGCGCCCATGGACCGTGACCACATGGCGGGCGAGATCGATCGTGACCGGTCCGGCGACGATCCGCGAAGCCTCCGGGGCCGGCGAGCGGTCCAGCTCGCGGCGGCGGAGCTGGGCCCGGACGCGGCCGAGCAGCTCACGGACCGAGAAGGGCTTGGTGACGTAGTCGTCGGCACCGACCTCTAGTCCGACCACCTTGTCCACCTCGGCGTCCTTGGCGGTGAGGATGATGATCGGCACGGCCGAGCGGGAGCGGACCTCGCGGCAGATATCGAGCCCACTGCGGCCCGGCATCATGATGTCGAGGATCAGCAGGTCGAAATCGAAGTCCCCGACCAGCTTCTGTTCGGCGTCGGTGCCGTCCTCGGCCGGAGTCACCAGGAAGCCCTCCTGGGCCAGGGCATAGCCGACGGAATCCCTCACGGAGGGCTCGTCGTCGGCGATCAGGATACGTCCCGCGTTATTGCTGTTCATGAATTTCGGCTCATGCGATCGGTGTCTCGGTCTGGTCGATCAGGGGAAGGCGAACCCAGAATGTACTGCCCTCGCCCTCGACCGAATGGGCTCCCATCTCTCCGCCCATCACGTCGGCCATCCTACGAGCGATCGCGAGACCGAGGCCGAACCCCTCCTGCCGACGCGATTCGGATCGCCGGTAGAAGCGCTCGAAAACGCGGTCGACCTCTGCTTGTGGGATTCCGGTTCCAGTGTCAATCACTTCGAGGAGCATCTCCGCATCACCGATGCGTCGGCCCCGAACCGTAACGGTGCCGGGGGGCGGCGTGTTTTTCAAGGCGTTCGTCACGAGGCCGATCAGCACCTGCCGGAGCAGGGTCGGATCGCCCTTCGCGGCCAGATCCTTCTCCACGTCGAGGATGACTTCTAGTCCCGGCGGCACCTCCACCGCGGCCTTCACGTCCCTCGCGGCCGAGGTGACGTCCACCACCTCGACCTCGCCGGCCCCGAGTGCCTCGACCCGGGCGAGGGTCAGCAGCGACTGGGTCAGGCGGCTCATGCGCTCGGCGTCGGCCGAGAGACGGTTGAGGAAATGGTCGCGGGCCGGCGGATCGTCCTTGGCGCCGGACTGAAGCACCTCGATCGCACCCGAGATACCGGCGAGCGGATTGCGCAGCTCGTGTGCGGCGTTGCTGACGAAGTCGCGCTCGGCGAACTCCTTGCGGGTCTCGTTGGTGCGGTCCCGGACCACGACCAGCACCGCCTTCTCGTCCGGGAGCGCCCGAGCCTGGATCGCGTACGCGCGGTCACCGATGCGCAGCGAGGGATGGGCCGCGAAACCCTCGATCGAGGCCCGTTTGATCTGTGGCAGCATCGCCTCCGGCGGCAGTCCGCCCTGGTCCAGCAGCACGGTGGCGGCCGAGTTGTAGAAGCGGATCGGACCGTCGTCGTCGACCACCATGACCGCGTCGTTGAGACCGTCGAAGATCGCGGTGAGCTTGTCGCGGTCGGCGGTGAGCACGCCGAAGTTCTCCTTCAGCGACTGGCGCATCGAGTCCAGCGAGCGGGCGAGATCGCCGATCTCGTCGGCACCGCCGGTCGGCAGCGCCACGTCGAAATTGCCGGAAGCGAGATCGTCGGCCTTGGTGGCGAGACGTTTCAGCCTGACCGTGATCAGCGACGCGATGCCGACCCCGAGCAGGCTGGCGACCAGCACCGCGATCAGGGCGCTGCGCAGGCTGTCCGAGCGCAGCTTGTCGAGCGCGCTGCGAAGCACGACGGGGCGGGAGAACCGGCCGACCACCGCCCCGTTCAAACCGTTCTCGTCGGTGACCGGCACGCCGACCAGGGTGACCTTGCCGCCTTCGATCTCGGTGGTCGCCCGGGAGCCGTCCAGCGCCAGGTCGAGCGTGTCCCGGTAGTTCTCGTTGTGATCGAAGGAGTCGGTGGATCCGGCCGGGGAGATCAGTTCCCGGCTGGAATCGAAATACCAGGCCGAGAACCCCTCGCCGTTGGCCGCCCGGACCTCGGTGTCGACATCGGCATCCTCCTCACCCACCCGGTCAGCGAGCCGGAAGGTGCGTCCGACGGCCAGCTCGGTCGAACGCTCGGAAAGCACGTCCTGGCTCGAATCGGTGACGAAATAGAACATGATCGTCGCCGTGATCACACCCACCAGAGCGAATCCGGCGGCAAGCCAGACTCTCATTCCGATGTGGCGACGCCGGCGGCGTGGGGGCCGATTCCTCATGACAGGAGGCACCCTAGAGCAGAAGGCCGACCCGATCGCACCCCCAAATTCGCGGCGATCGACCAGAATCCCAGCATGAAGACTCTCGTTTTCATTCCCGCCTGGAACGAGGAGGACTCGATCGAGGCCGTGATCGGGGATGCCCGGGAGCATCTTCCCGACGCTCACCTGCTGGTGATCGATGACGGTTCCGGGGATCGCACCGCGGCCCGTGCTCGTGCCGCCGGGGCGATGGTCGCCTCGCTGCCGTTCAACCAGGGCGTCGGTTCCGCCCACCAGACCGGGTACATATTCGCCATGGCGAACGGCTACGAGATCTGCGGGCAGATGGACGGGGACGGCCAGCATCCGGCCGCGGAGCTCTCCCGGCTGATCGGGGAGATCGAGTCGGGCCAGGCCGATCTGGTCGTCGGTTCGCGGTTCGCCGAGGCCTCCGGCTATCGCGCCCCCTGGGCCCGCCGCACCGGCCAGCGGCTCTTCAGCCTGATCGTCTCGACCTCCACCGGGCAGCGCTTCACCGACACCACCAGCGGCATGCGCGCCATGAACCGCCGCGCGATGGGCCTTTTCGCGAAGCGCTACTCGTCCGAGTTCGCCGAGGTCGAGTCCCTCCAGCAGGCGGTCCGCGCGGGACTCACGGTCAGGGAGGTCCCCGTGCGGATGCTGCCGCGCTCACAGGGAAGCTCGTTCATCACCCCGCTCGGCTCGGCCTTCTACATCTTCAAGACCCTGATCGTGCTGCTGGTCGGCCAGCTCCGGCCCCGCGGATCCCAGCCCGGCGGTGGATCATGACCGCCTGGCTGCTGGCCGCTACCGAGCCGGTGGTCCGCCTCACACCGCAGGCCCGGATCGTCGCGGCGATCCTCGCGGTGCTGTTCATGCTGCTCATCCTCGACCTGATCCGGCGCGACCGCCTGCTCGAGCGGTACAGCATCGTCTGGTTCCTGCTCGGCCTGGCGATGCTGGTCGGTGCCGCCTTCCCCTACCTGCTTGAGCTGATCGCCAAGGCGATGGGCGTGCGCGACGCGACGATCGCACTGTTCTCGATGGTCCTTCTGATCCTGCTCGGGCTGTCGCTGAACTTCAGCGTGATCGCGTCCCGCCAGGCGAAACAGATCACCCGGCTCGCCCAGCAGAGCGCGATCGAATCGATCGACGAAGAGGGCGAAGACGAGTCGACCAGGCCTGGCTAGGCCGGACTGGCCGCCATGCGGCGGGGCGGAGCCGATCCCGGCTATGCCGGGTTGACAGTCCGGGCGATCCGGAAGCAGAGCGCCTCGAGCGCCAGCTCCTCGGACACGTTCAGATCGAACCGGCGCCTGGTGTCGGCGATCAGTTCGATCGAGCCCCGTGCCGCCGCCAGGGAGATCCCGGCGGCCTGCTCCTGAAGCGCGTCGAGACGATCCGAGTTGAAGACCAGCTCCGGTGCCCCGCTGACCACCGAGGCCCAGTCCCGGGCCCAGGCGGCGGCCAGGGAGAGTGAAAGGTCGAGGACCCCGGTCCGGGCCCGGCGCTGTGCCCGGCGGGTCGCCTCCTCGATCTCGGTCTTGGTGTGCTTGATGCCCTCCTTGACCTCACCGCCGAGCTCGGCAGCGACCCGCTCGCCCGCCTGATCGCCGGTGTCCTTGGCCATGCCCAGGACCTTCAGCCAGGGTGCGTCCCCCAGCCGGTCGGCCGCGGCGGCGGCCATCATCGTTTCGACCGCGCCGCGGATCTGGTGGCCGCGCTCGCGCGCCAGGAGGCGGGCCCGTCCCAGATCCCCCCGTGAGAGCCGTGCCGCGGCACGAGCCCGTTCGGGGGCGGCGAGCTCGGCCAGCTCGGCCTCGATCACCTCCTGGGAGAGCGCGTCCAGCTCGATCGTCTGGCAGCGCGAGGCGACCGTCGGCAGGACCGCCTCGGACTCCGAAGAGAGCAGGATCAGGTGGGCGTGGGCCGGCGGCTCCTCCAGGGTCTTCAGCATCGCGTTCTGGCTCTCTTCGTTGAGCGCGTCGGCCGCCTCCAGCACGAAGACCCGGTTGCTTCCCTCGAACGGACTGAGCGGTGCCTGCTGGATGACCCGCTGACGCACGTCGGCGACCGCGTGGCTCATGCCGACCGGCTTCAGCCAGACCAGGTCGGGGTGCGGCGAGGGGTCGAGCAGGGCGCGGCGGCGTGTCTCCTCGGCATCGTCGCTTCCGATCGCGAGGATCTCGGCCGCGAAGGCACGGGCCAGTCTGCGCTTGCCCGAACCGGCCGGACCTTTGAACAGGTAGGCGTGTGAAGGCCCTTCACTGACCGCCGCGCTCAGCGTGACGCCGACCCTGGGCTGGTGCGTGGCGGCATCGGTGATCGCGCTCAATTTCCGAGCCTCGGCTCGACCGCGGCCATCACCCGTTCGTGGACCTCTTCGGGCGAGCCGTCGCCGTCGATCACGACGACCCGGTGCGGCTCCCGCCGGGCGATGTCCTCGTATGCCTCGGCCACCTTCTCCTGAAACCTCAGACCCTCGGCCTCGAAACGATCATCACTCTGCGCCCGCCCGAGGCCCTTGGCCGGATCCACCCGCAGCAGCAGGGTCAGATCGGGCACCAGTCCGTCGGTCGCGGCGTCGTTGAGGTCGCGTACACGCACGATTCCGAGACCGCGCGCCACCCCCTGATAGGCGATCGTCGAATCGACGAAACGGTCGCAGACCACGGTCTTGCCCATGTCGAGGGCGGGACGGATCACCTGGCCGACCAGGTCGGCCCGGGCCGCGCAGAACAGCAGCAGCTCGGCCATCGGGTCGAGCGGGGTTTCCGGGTCGGCCAGCAGCCAGCGGATCCGCTCGGCGGCATCGGTGCCGCCGGGTTCGCGGATACGGACGGTGGTCGACCCCAGGGCCTCGACCAGCAGCTCGGACTGGGTCGTCTTGCCGGAGCCGTCAACCCCTTCGAGCGTGATGAACACGCCCTGTCCTCAGCCTTTTTTGGCGCCGGGACCGGTGCGGCCGCCGGCCCGCTTCACCCGGCGGGTACCGAGATCGGGTCCGGCCGACTTCGAGGCGGCCACGGTCCTCGACCGCTTCTTCGCGGGAGCCTTCTTCGCCGCGGCCTTCTTGGCCGGCTTCTTCTTCGCCTTGGTCTTGCCCGCGGCCTCGTCGGCCTTCTTCTTGGCTTCCTGCGCGGCGAGGCGCTCGGCCTTCTTCTCGCGCATCTCGACCATGGTCGGGCAGTCGTCGTTGAAGCAGAGCTTCCAGGGGCGGCCGGCCCGGCCACGGGTCTTCACCAAGACACGCGGGGTGCGGTGGCAGACGGTGCAGTTCTCCTCGAACGGCGTGACCTCGTAGAAATTCGGCTGCGGCATCGGGAAGGTCTGATCGCAGGCCTCCGGATCGTCGGCCTTCCAGCCGGAGCAGCCGACGAAGGACTTGCCGGACTTCTTGGCCCGGATGATGCGCAGCATGTTCGGCGAGCCGTCCTCCTTGGTGCGGCCGGCCTCCTTGCAGACGATGCAGGGGCCCAGGATCCGATCCTTGTCCATGCCGGCCCAGATCATCTTCGAGAGGGCCTCTTCGCCCTTCTGGATGTCGTCGAAGGTGGTGTGCGCGAGCTTGCGGCTCTCGTCGACGACCTCGTCCTTGCTCATCTTGGTCTCGGCGATCTGGTCCATCTCGTCCTCGAGCTCGGCGGTCATCTCGGAGGTCGCCATGCCCGGCACGTACTCCTTGAACGCCTCGTACATCGCCATGCCGGTCGCGGTGGGCTCGGGCGGGTTGTTGCGCACGTACTTGCGGCTGAAGAGCTTCTGGATGATGTCGGGGCGGGTCGCCTTCGTACCCAGGCCCTGCTCGTCCATCAGCTGGACAAGCTTGGCCTGCGAGAGACGGGCCGGCGGCTGGGTCTCCTTGTCGACCAGCCACGGCTTGCCGTCCAGTTCGAGTTTCTGGCCCTCTTCGAGCGCGGGGATCTCCTCGTCGGAGGAACGGGCATAGGTGTAGATCCCGGCGTATCCGGGATCGAGCACGACCTTGCCGCGTACGAAGTAGGTCTCGCCGCCGGCCTCGATGTCGGCGCGGGTGGACTCGGTCACCATAGGGCTGCCGAAGGTGGCGAGGAAACGGCGCACGATCAGTTCGTATACCCGGGCCTTGGGGCCTTCCAGAGCACTCGGGTAGAGGGCGTGGGTCGGGTAGATCGGCGGGTGGGCGGCATCGAACTTCTTGCCCTTGGTCGGCTTCAGCGGCGCGTCCAGCAGGGGTGCCGCGGCGGCAAAGTCCTTGATCTTGACCAGCGAGGCGATCGTCCGCTCCAGCGGCAGCGAGTCCGGGTACTGGGTGTTGTCGGTACGCGGATACGAGATGAAACCGTCGTCGTAGAGATCCTGGGCGTAGTTCATCGCCATCTTCGGTGTGATGCCGAGGCGGCTCGACGCGTCAACCTGGAAGGAGTTCGTGTTGTACGGCGTCGGCGGCTGGCTCGAGTTCTTGCGCTTAGTGACCGCGGTGACCACACCCGGGCTCGTGGTCGCGGCAAGCGCGGCGTCGGCTTCCGGCTTCTCCCAGAACTTGTCGGTGGCGTGATGGGTCTCGAAGCTGGCACCGCTCGGATGCTCGAACTTCGCGTACAGCTCCCAGTAGGGCTTGTAGACGTGGGCCCGCCGCTCCAGCTCCCGCTCGACGATCAGGCCGAGTGTCGGGCTCTGGACGCGGCCGACCGAGAGGAAGTTCGCGCCATAGGCCTTGCTGACCAGCGAGACGGCCCGGGTGAAGGCGGCGCCCCAGATCAGATCGATGTCCTGACGGGCCGCGGCCGCATGGGCCAGCGGGTAGGAGAGGTCGTCGAGATCGGCGAAAGCACCTTCGATCTCTTCCTTCGTCAGGGCCGAGTAACGGGCCCGCTTGACGGTCGGCTCGAGATCGGGGTTCACCTCGAGGCAGGTCTCGAGGGCTTCGAGGCCGATCAGCTCGCCCTCACGGTCGAAGTCGGTCGCGATGACCAGCTTGTCGGCTGCCTTGGCTTCCTTCTGCACCGCCCGGACGACGTTCTTCTTGCCGTCGGTCGGCTGGGTGATCAGGGGCGCGTCGATCAGACCGTGGATCAGATCGAGCTTCCACTGCTTGTACTCCTTGCCCTCCGGAAAGGCCCGCTCGACCGCGTGTCCGCCGGTGCCAACGACCGAGTGATCGCCGTCGTCATCGCTCCATTTGAAGATGGGGACGGTGAAGGACTTGTTCTCCTTGGCGGTTCCGCCTGAGAGGATGTCGGCAATCTTCTCGGCTGAGTTGTTTTTCTCGGTGATGATCAGTCGCATTGGCTCGGCGAGAGTAGCAGGGCCTGTCGGGGAGTCTTGACAGATGCCGGCCCGTCCGGCAGCCAATCCCTAGGGATTGCTCCTAGTATTCATCGCCATGAAGACACTAGTAACAGGCGGCGCCGGATTCATCGGCAGCCACCTCAGCGACGCTCTGATCGAGCGCGGCGACGAAGTGACGATCATCGACGATCTGTCCTCCGGATCCCGTGAGAACCTGGCGTCCGCGCTGGCCAACGGCGCCCGGCTGGTCGAGGGTGACATCCGCGATCTCGAGTTCGTCAAGGCGACGGTCGCCGAGGCCGCCCCGAACACGATCTTCCATCTGGCCGCCCAGGGCGAGGTCCGCCGTTCGATCGACGAGCCCTCCTTCGACGCCTCCGTGAACGTGGTCGGCACCGTCAACCTGCTGGACGCGGGTCTCGCGATCGGCCTCGACCGCTTCGTGTTCGCCTCCACCGGCGGCGCCATCTACGGCGAGGGCAGCCGTCTCGAGCTGCCCGCGGCCGAGAGCTCGGAACTGGCTCCGCTCTGCCCCTATGGCCTGAGCAAGCTGGCCGGCGAGAAATACCTCGAGCTCTACCGCCGCATGTACATGTTCAACTCGGTCGCGCTGCGCTTCGGCAACGTCTACGGCCCCCGCCAGAACCCCAAGGGCGAGGCGGGCGCGGTCGCCATCTTCAGCGAACTGCTGAAGGAGGGCAAGCAGCCGACGGTTTTCGGCGACGGCAGCCAGACCCGGGACTTCGTCTACATAAAGGACGTGATCGATGCGGTCCTGACCGCCTCCCGGACCGATGTCGAGGGCGCGATCAACATCGGCACCGGCATCGAGACCAGCCTTCTGGACATGATCGGCGACCTGGCGAAACAGGCGCCGAACGGCGGCGGCTTCGATCCGATCTTCGCCCCGAAGAAGTCCGGCGAGGTGAAACGGATCGCGATCGATCCGGCGCGAGCGGGACGGGAACTGGGATGGAGCGCCACCACCAGCCTCGACGAAGGCCTGAAGCTGACACTGCGCTCTCTCTAGACTGTCTATATATGCCAGCCCAAGCCTACGCCGGGAAAGAGTGCGTCTGCCAGTATCGGAAACCGCTCTGCGATCAGACATGTGTCAAGGACATGCTGGACACGCCGTTCTACATCGCCTGCCTGAAGCTGACCGGCCGCAAGTGCCTGGTCGTCGGTGGCGGGGACATCGGGCTGGAGAAGATCGAGGGCCTGCTGGCCTGCGACGGCGAGGTCGTCCTGATCGCGCCCGACGCCTGTGACGCGGTCCGGTACCTGGCGGCCGAAGGCTCGATCGAGTGGATCGAGCGGGAGTACGCCGGCCCGGAGGATCTGGAGGGCAAGTTCATGGTGATCGCCGCCACGAACGACTCCGAGGTCAACATCGAGATCTACTACGACGGCGAGAAGCGGGCGATGCTGGCCAACGTGGTCGACGTGCCGCCGCTCTGCAACTTCATCCTGCCGGCGATCGTCCGGACCGGGCCGCTCGCGATCGCGATCTCGACCGCCGGGGCCTCCCCCGCGCTCGCCAAGCGCATGAAACGCGAGATCAGCGAGATCTTCGGTGAGGAGTACGCCCGGCTCGCGATCATCCTCAACGAGGCCCGCGGATGGGCGAAGGGCACCCTGCCGACCTATCAGGATCGCAAGGAGTTCTTCGAGAACATCGTCAACGGCCGGCCCGACCCGATCGACCTGATCAAAGAAGACCGTGAATCCGAGCTGCTCGACCTGATCGAAGCGGCGAAAGTAAGCGCCACAGCATCTCTGAGCGCCTGACCCACATCGCGACCCCGAACGATTCGGGGACGACCGGGGGCCGCGGAAAGGGCCCCGGCGCGGTCGACGAGACGCCGGCCAGCCTGGAAGCACTCGGCTGGAAACCGGCGGACCAGTCCGCCTGGGATGAGCTCGACCGCCGGGGCCTGCTGCCGGCCCGGGTGATCGGCCTGCACCGCAACCACATCGTCGATCTGATGACGCTGGACGGCCCGCTGCTCGGCAAGCCGGCCGGGCGGCTGCTCCAGGGCCCGGTCGAAGCCGCGGCGATGCCGGCCGTCGGCGACTGGGTCGCCGCCGATCCGGAGGGCACCGTGCAGGAGATCCTGCCGCGCCGGACCACGCTCGCGCGCCGGGCGGACGCCGAACGGGAGCGGATCCAGGTGCTCGCCACCAACGTCGATGTGGTGATCGTGGTCAGCTCCCTGAACAAGGACCACGACATCGAGCGCCTCTCGCGCATGGTGACCCTGGCCGAAGGCTCGGGCGCCCGCACCGTGATCGCCCTCTCCAAGGCCGATCTGGTCGAAGACACCACGCCCGCCGTGACCGAGGCGGCGGAGCGCTGCCCACGCTCCGAGGTGGTCGCCTACAGCTCGAAGTCCGGCGTCGGCCTCGACCGGCTGAAGACCTGCCTGCACGCCACCGAGACGGTGGTCATGCTCGGCGCCTCGGGAGTCGGCAAGTCCACCCTGGCCAACACCCTGCTCGGGCGTGAGCGCCAGAAGACCGCGAAGATCCGCGGCAGCGACCACAGGGGGCGCCACGCGACCACCAGCCGCGAGCTGTTCACCCTGCCCGGCGGGGCGCTGCTGATCGATACTCCCGGCCTGCGCGCTCCCGGGGTCCTGATCCAGGATGCCGAGGTCGAGGACGGGCGGGCCGAACGGATCGCCGCGCTCGCCGAGGGCTGCAAGTTCCGCGACTGCGGTCACGACAGCGAGCCGGGCTGCGCGGTCAAAGCCGCGATCGAGGCCGGCGAGCTGCCGCCCGCCTAGCCCTACCGCGGATCGACCGAGTCGACGAACAGGTCGACCGCGAGCTCGGCCCCGGCGCCGTCGGCCGCGTAGGGCGAGAAATCGGTGACCCCGCTCGCCTTGAGCACGTCTTCGCAGAGCAGGGCCTGGCCGGTGAACTCGCGGCTGTCCCGGGTGAGCACCTCGTAGGCGGCGTCGGCGTAGATCGCCGGGGTGCGGGCCATCTTCATCGCCGCGTCGCCGCCGAGCAGGTTCTGCACCGCCGCGGTCGCGACCAGCGTCCGCGGCCAGAGCGCGTTCGAGGCCACCCCAGCCTCCCGCAGCTCCTCGGCCAGACCGAGCGCGCTCAAGGTCATGCCGTACTTGGCGATCGTGTAGGCGGTGTGCGGCGCCAGCCATTTCGGTTCCAGCGTGATCGGCGGTGAGAGGGTCAGGATGTGGCCGTTCTCACTCTTTCTCAGATGCGGCACGCAGGCCTTGCTGAGCGCGAAGGTGCCACGCACATTGATGTCCTGCATCAGGTCGTAGGCCTTCATCTGGAGGTCGTCGACCCCGGCGAGATTGATCGCGCTCGCGTTGTTCACGCAGATGTCGATCCCGCCGAAGCGGTCGACGGTCTGGGCGATCGCGGCCGAGATGTCGTCGTCGTTCCTCACGTCTCCGACGATCGGCAGGACCGAACCGCCCGCGGCCTCGATCTCCTGCGCCGCCGTGTATACGGTGCCCTCCAGCTTCGGGTGGGGCTCGGCCGTCTTGGCGAGCAGCGCGATGTTGGCGCCGTCGGCCGCGGCCTTCAGCGCGATCGCCAGGCCGATCCCGCGGCTCCCGCCCGAGATCACGATGGTCTTGCCGGACAGGTTCTGGTTGCCACGCGAGCTGGTCATGGCGGCCATCCTATGGCCGGCCGAGCCGCCGCTACCGGGCTCGGACGCCGGATGCCGCACCGACGGCCTCGGCGATGCGCGGCAGCAGGGACTCCTGTCCGAAGCCCATCACCGAACCGTCGAGGTCCGGCAGACGCCACCAGCGAAAAGCCTCCGCCTCCTCGCCCCGGACCGACGGCTCGCCGTCGAGCCAGCGGGGGTGAGTGAGTGAGACGGCGTGCTTTCGCAGGTCGTAGGCGGCACCAGGGGCCGGGCGGCGTCCGTACTCGACGATCAGGGGCTCGGGGTCGGCCAGACCGGCGATCGGTTCGAGCCCATCACCGACCGCGGCGGCCAACTCACGCGAGACGGCCGCTTCGATGCTCTCGTCCAGCTCGAGCCGGCCGCCGATCGTGCACCAACGGCTGCCCTGGTCCGGGGTGTTCCTCAGGATCAGCCCCAGTTCGATCCCACCGTCCCTGGCCTCCGTCCCCACGGCCGGCCGGATCGGCAGCACATCCACGCAGAAGATCGGAACGCTCGCCTGGATCGTCTCCCAGAGTTCCGGGTCGAGATCACGGGCCATCCGCGGCTACCCGGCGGTGCGCAGGAACTCGACCAGCAGGCGGCTGACCGCGGCCGGATCGTCGATGAACGGCCAGTGGCCGCTCTCCGGCAGCACGTGGACCCGCGCCGAGGGGAAGGCCTCCTTCTGGCGCTCGGCGTACTCGACTCCCAGGTAGGGATCCTGGGCGCCCCAGATGACCAGGGCCGGCAGGTCTGCCTCGGCCAGGGGCATGATCAGCAGCTCGGAATCACGGCCGATCTTGCGGGCGTCGCGGTAGAGCGCGAGCACGGCGGCCTTGGTGCGGCGGTCGTAGTTGTCGTACATGCCGTCGATGAACTCGCGCGGCAGGCCGCGGGGCTCGGCACTGGAGATCGTCCGGCGGAAGACCGCCCTGGTGGTGATCGCCTGGACCAGCTCACCCACGCCGGGCGTCTGCCAGGCACGGGCGGCGCGATGCCACCTGTAGCCCGGGAGCACCCCGGTGTCGATCAGCGTGACGCTGGCGACCATCTCGAGATTCTGGATCGCCCAGACCAGGCCGATCGGTCCGCCGAAATCGTGGAGGACCAGCCGGACCCGGTTGATGCCGAGCGTGCGCAGGGCGTCACCGAGAAAGTTCGCGTATGAGTCGAGCGTGTGGTCGAATCCGGGGGCGGCCACGGTCTGCCCGAAATCGGGCAGCTCGATCGCGACCGCGCGGCTGAACTCGCCGACCTCTTCGACCAGATCGACCCAGTCGGCGGCGGAGCCGGGATTGCCGTGGAGGAAGACGACCGCCTCGGTCGCCTGGTGCGGTCCGGCCTGATAGATCCGCGTCCAGGTCTGACCGACCGCGATCGAACTCCATTCAGGCGGGTCGAACATGGTCATGGCGGGTTCAACTCAGAGGGCGAACAGGGCGATCGCCGCGAAGTGGGTTCCGGCGGCGCCGATGACGAAAACGTGAAAGACCTCGTGGTAACCGAAGTACGTGGGATTGGGATCGGGCCGCTGGGTGGCGTAGACGACCGCGCCGAGCGTGTAGAGGATCCCTCCGGTGGCGATCAGCAGTCCCGCGCCGATCCCTGCTGTGCCGACGATCTGGGGGAAGGCGATCGCCCCGATCCAGCCGACCGCGAGATAGACCAGCACGCTGACCCATTTCGGCGATCCGGTCCAGATCAGCTCGATGATGATGCCGATGACGGCGCCGGTCCAGACCGCGATCAGGATCGCGGTGGCCCAGGTGCCCTCCATGGTGAGCAGGCAGAAGGGGGTCACGGTGCCGGCGATCAGCAGGAAGATCATCGAGTGATCCAGCCGCCGCATCAGCATGCGGGCCTTCGAGGTCTTCCAGTTGACCCGGTGGTAGAGGGCGCTGGTGCCGAAGAGGGCGCAGAGCGAAACGGAGTAGATGCCGACCGCGAGCAGCTTCCGCGGGGTGTCGGCGATCACCAGGAGCGAGATGCCGAGGCCGAGACAGAGGAAGAAGGACCATTCGTGGGAGACGCCCCGGAACTTGGGCTTGACCGCCTTGATCTTCTCGGCGGTCGCGTCCTTGATCGCGGTGGCCTTCTCGACCGTGGCGTCGCGGGCGATCCCGGCGCGCTCGACGGTCGCGTCCTTGGCGGCGGTGGCTCGGTCGACGGTCACCTCACGGGCGTGACTCGCCATCTCGACCGCGTTCTCGCGGGCCTGTGTGGCCTTCTCGAGCGCGTTGTCGCGGGCGTTTGTCGCTCGCTCCAGCGCGGCCGCTCGACGGGCACCTGATTCTTCGTTTCCGCGGCCCCCACCGGCGTTCTCGTTTTCCTGGCTCACAACTGGATCGTACAGGGGCACTGTCCCGCCGCTCAGTCCGCCGGGGGCCGGCCGCGGCCTCCCGCTCCGGTTCGGCCTCCACATGGAGTGGCCCGGGAAAGCCATATCTCGCAAAACCCGGAAACATTCCTGAAGTCAAACGCTATATATAGCGTGTCAAGAAGGTGTCCGACGCCATTCCTAGTATAATTTCCTATGTGCGTTGCCCCAAATGTGGACATCAAGGAAGCCGAGTTCTCGAGAGTCGCGGCTCCGAGGAGGGTGCGGCGGTGCGAAGAAGGCGCCAATGCTCCAGCTGCGAACACCGCTTCACGACTTACGAGCGGTATGAACTCCAATCCCTTTTCGTCCGCAAGCGGGACGGCTCGCGCCAACCCTTCGACCGCGTCAAGCTGCGCGGAGGGTTGGAGCGCGCCTCGCACAAACGGCCGGTCCCGATCGAGGCGATCGACGACCTGGTCAACCGGATCGAGACCGCGGCCGTCCGATCCGGCGGGGAGATCACGGCGGCCCGTGTCGGCGAACTCTGTCTCAACGGACTGCGACAGATCGATCAGGTGGCATACCTGCAGTTCGCCACCGTCTACGGACAACTGGATGTCGAAGACATGCAGGCCGAACTGCGCCGCTTGAACCCGAACGCCGCACCATCACAGAACTGAAGATTTTCAAGAACTGAAGAGGCACCCGAAGTGAGAAGTACGAGTCACCCGCAGGACCGCAGCAAACCCGAGACCCAAAATTCAAGAACCACAGCATCCAGTACTGATCAGCAGTCAGCACCGAGGAGAGAGCGAGAGAGCATGTCCCAGTCCGTAACCGAGTCACCTCGAGTCAACCCCAAGGGCGTCGTCGTCGAACGCCGCCTCACCCGTGAGGGCGTCCATCCGTTCGATGAGGTCGAGTGGGAGATCCGCGACGCCGTGATCGGCGACCCGGCCAAGCCCGCCTTCGAGCAGCGCGGGGTCGAGTTCCCGAGGACCTGGTCGCAGAACGCGACCAACATCGTCGCCCAGAAGTATTTCCGGGGCCAGCTCGGCACCGACAAGCGCGAGAACTCGGTCAAGCAGATGATCGGCCGCGTCGCCGGCACGATCGCCGGATGGGGCCGTGAAGGCGAGTACTTCGCCACCGACGCCGATGCCGACGCGTTCGAGGCGGAGCTCACCGCGATCCTGCTCCACCAGGAGGCGGCCTTCAACTCTCCGGTCTGGTTCAACGTCGGCTTCGAGGAGAAGCCGCAGTGCTCGGCCTGCTTCATCCTCAGCGTCGAGGACACGATGGAATCGATCCTCGCCTGGAACACCAAGGAGGGCAACATCTTCCGCGGCGGCTCCGGCTCCGGCATCAACCTCTCCAACATCCGCGGCTCGATGGAGCCCCTGAAGAAGGGCGGCACCGCCTCCGGTCCGGTCAGCTTCATGCGCGGCGCCGACTCCTGGGCGGGAACGATCAAGTCCGGCGGCAAGACCCGCCGCGCGGCGAAGATGGTCGTGCTGGACGTCGATCATCCGGACGTCGAGCACTTCATCTGGTGCAAGGCCGACGAGGAGAAGAAGGCCGCCGCCCTGCGCGACGCCGGCTTCGACATGTCGATCGACGGCGAGGGATTCACCTCGATCCAGTATCAGAACGCGAACAACTCGGTGCGTATCTCCGACGAGTTCATGGAGGCCTGCCGCGACGACGCCGAGTGGAACCTTCTGGCCCGCACCACCGGTGAGTCGGTCAAGGCGCTGCCGGCACGTGACCTGATGAACCAGATCGCCGACGCCGCCTGGCAGTGTGCCGATCCTGGAGTCCAGTTCGACACGATCATCAACAAGTGGCACACCTGCCCGGAATCGGGCCGGATCAACGCCTCGAACCCGTGCTCGGAGTACATGCATGTCGACAACTCGGCCTGCAACCTCGCCTCGATCAACCTGATGAAGTTCCGCCGCGACGACGGCAGCTTCGACACCGAGGGATTCAGCGCCGTGGTCGACACGGTCTTCCTCGCCCAGGAGATCGCGGTCGGTTTCTCCAGCTACCCGACGGAGGAGATCGGCGTCAACGCCAACGCCTTCCGTCAGCTCGGTCTGGGTTACGCCAACCTCGGCGCGCTGCTGATGTCGAACGGCATGCCGTACGACTCGGACGAGGGCCGCAACGTCGCCGCCTCGATCACCGCGCTGATGACCGGACGGGCCTACCGCCGCTCGGCCGAGATCGCGGCCGCGATGGGTCCGTACGAACATTACGAGCTGAACCGTGAGCCGCACAACAACGTGATGCGCATGCATCGCGACGCGTCCTACGAGATCGACTCGGCCGGAGTCCACGACGAGCTGCTGAACGCGGCCCGGACCGAGTGGGACGTGGCCGTGGCGACCGGCGAGCAGCACGGCTACCGCAACGCCCAGGCGACGGTGCTGGCCCCGACCGGCACGATCAGCTTCCTGATGGACTGCGACACGACCGGCATCGAGCCGGACTTCTCGCTGGTCAAGTTCAAGGAGCTGGTCGGCGGCGGCAACATGACCATCGTCAACAAGTCGGTTCCGATGGCGCTGCGCAACCTCGAGTACTCCGAGGCCGACATCGCCCAGATCGAAGCCCACATCAACGAGAACAACACGATCGTCGGCGCTCCCGGCCTGAAGCAGGAGCATCTCGCGATCTTCGATGTGGCGGTCGGCGAGCGGGCGATCTCCCACATGGGCCACATCGACATGATGGCGGCGACCCAGCCGTTCCTCTCCGGTGCGATCTCGAAGACGGTCAACATGCCGAACTCGGCGACCATCGAGGACATCACCGAGGCCTACACCCGCGGCTGGGAAGGCGGCCTGAAGGCCCTCGCGATCTACCGCGACGGCTCGAAGACCGCCCAGGCGCTGCGCACCGACGCCCAGGACGAGAAGGGCAAGGACGCGGAGGAGACTCCCGCCCCGGCCGGTCCGGTCCGCCAGCGCATGCCGAAGACCCGCCAGTCGGTCACCCACAAGTTCTCGGTCGGAGGACACGAGGGCTACATCACCGCTGGCAAGTACAACGACGATTCGGTCGGGGAGATCTTCCTCACCGACATCGGCAAGGAGGGCTCGACGATGCGGGGCATGATGAATGCCTTCGCCACCGCGATCTCCCTCGGCCTGCAGTACGGCGTGCCGCTCGAGGTGTTCGTCAACAAGTTCAGCTACATGCGCTTCGACCCGGAGGGTGTCACCGGCAACCCGGAGATCCCGTTCGCCAAGTCGATGCCGGACTACATCATGCGCTGGCTCGCCTCGCAGTTCATCGATGATCCCGACTTCCTCGAGGATCAGGGCATCATGACCCAGGAGGTCCGCAACCGGAAGGAAGCCGAGCACAACGGCATCAACCTCGGCAACGGTTCCGGCAGCAACGGCAACGGCAACGGGAATGGCAACGGCAACGGACACGGATCCGAGCCGGTGGCCGACACCGGCGGCACCGCGGTCCCGGCCGGCACGGCCCTGACCGACGATGTCCCGGTGATCCCGGCCAGGATCAGGGTCTCCAGCGGAGCCGCCGAGCTCGGCCCGGCCTGTGATCAGTGCGGAGGAATGATGCAGCGCACGGGCTCCTGCTACACCTGCTCCAGCTGCGGAAACAACACCGGCTGCGGCTGATCGGCCGATCACCATCCGATTCACAGAAGCCCCGGCAAACGCCGGGGCTTCTTTTATGGGCGAACCAGCCCGTACGATCCTCGGGTGAGCGATTCGGTGAAGATCTGGCTGCGGGTGCTGCTGGCGGCTGTGGGCGTCGCCGTGCTCGCCCTGGTCTCGTCTCCCGGCGGTGACACCGAATCTACGGACGCGGGCGGGGTGGCCCTGAGCAAGCGGGTCGTGGACTGCGAGGATGCCTCGGCTGGACAGGGCTCTCCCGAGTGGCGCGAAAGCTCGATTCCGGCGGATGTGGTCGGTATCGGCAGGCGGCCGCTCTCGCGGATGACCAAGGAGTCCAGGAGTACCTTCACGGCGAAGATGCCCGTGCTGGTCGAAGGGCATCACAAGGCCGCGATCTCGGTGGTCCCCAGCCAGGTCGGCAGGGTGGAGCTGGTCTACGGCGCCGACGCCGGCGCGCTGGCCGGGGGCAGGGGCTTCGACAAGGTCCAGTTCCGTCCATGCGAGGACAGGTACCGGACGGTCTGGCCCGGCGGCATCCGGGTGACCGGCCGCAGGGCCGTTCGCCTTCGGATCCACGTCGAGAACGAGGACCCCTTCACCATCAGCCTGGGCCGACCCACGACATTCAAGGACCCACCCAACGCCAAGAGCTGAGCCAGATCCCACGGCACGAAGGGTTCTGTCGCACGATCGCCCCGCCATTTGCGGGCAAAGAGTCGACAGAACCCCCGGCGCGGGAATTCGGGCTTGACATTTGATGTGAGTGAGTGGATACTCACTCCTTATGAGCAAGGCCGCCGAGAAGACCCGCACGCTTTCGACCGCCGAGGAACGGCGTGAGACGCTGATCCGTGCCGCGGTTCCGGTATTCGCCGAGAAGGGCTACCACGGAGCCCCGACCACCGAGATCGCGAAGCGGGCCGGGATCTCACAGGCCTACCTGTTCCGCCTCTTCCCGACCAAGGAAGAGCTCTTCGTCGCCGCCATCGACCGTTCCTGCAAGGTGATGCACGACAGCTTCACCGAGGCCGCCGACAGGGCCGACGCGGACGGCCTCGACCCGCTCGAGGTGATGGGCGAGGCCTACGGGGAACTCGTCCTGAACAACCGCGAGATGCTTCTCGTCCAGCTCCACGCCCAGGCGATCTCCAGCTCGATCCCCGCGGTCCGCGAGGCGATGCGCGAGAACTTCGCCGGCCTGTACGCGGTCGCGGCCGAACGGACGAACGCCTCTCCCGAGGAGCTGAAGGTCTGGTTCGCCGGGGGCATGCTGATCAACGTGATGACCGCGATCGGGGCCAACGAGCTCGATCAGCCGTGGGCCAAGACCCTGGCCGACTTCGAGGGGGACTGCTCGTTCACCCCGATTCCCTGACTTGAACGACACAGTTTCGAACCACGCGGCCTGAGGCCGCTTTTCAAAGGACCTTTTTGTGAGTAACCGATCACACACAATCGTTTGGCATCAAAAGTGAGTAAGCAATCACACAGCGTGGGCTCGTCCAGTCGCGCAGATCGAAAGGGGGCCGACATGCCGGCCAAGAAAAACCGGAGCGCCGTCTGGACGCTCGCGATAACCGGAGCGGCGCTCTTCATGACCGCCCTCGACAACCTGATCGTCGGCGTGGCACTGCCCTCGATCCGGGCCGATCTCGGCGGGACGATCGAGACTCTGGAATGGACGGTCAACGCCTACACGCTGACCTTCGCCGTGCTGCTGATCACCGGTGCCGCGCTCGGGGACCGGTTCGGCAGACGACGGATGTTCACGATCGGGGTCGGACTGTTCACCGTCGCCAGCGCCGCCGCGGCTCTCGCGCCCAGCCTCGACGCGCTGATCGCCGCCCGTGCTCTGCAGGGTGCCGGTGCAGCGATCGTCACCCCGCTCACCCTCACTCTCGTCTCCGGCGCCTTCCCGCCGGAGAAGCGCGGTGCCGCCCTCGGTATCTGGGGCGGGATCAGCGGTCTCGGAGTCGCCCTCGGCCCGCTGCTCGGCGGTGCCGTCGTAGAAGGGATCTCGTGGCAATGGATCTTCTGGATCAACGTGCCGGTCGGGCTGATCCTCCTGCCCCTCGCGCTGCGGCATCTGCCGGAGTCGACCGGTCCCGACAAGTCCCTCGACCTGCCCGGACTGGGACTGGTCGGCGGCGGCCTGTTCGGCATCACCCTGGGAATCATCCGCGGTGAGTCGATGGGCTGGACCAGCGCCCCGATCGTGGCCTCGATCGGTATCGGCCTGCTTCTCCTGGCGGCCTTCGTCGCCTGGGAGCTCCGTGCCCGGGAGCCGATGCTGCCGATGAGGTTCTTCAAGTCGCGGGCTTTCAGCGCGACCAACGGCCTCTCCTTCTCGATGTTCTTCGGCACCTTCGGCGCGATCTTCCTGCTGAGCCAGTTCTTCCAGACCGCCCAGGGATTCGGACCGCTCGAAGCCGGGCTCCGCACCCTGCCGTGGACCGTGATGCCGATGTTCGTCGCGCCGATCGCCGGCGCGCTCAGCGACCGGATCGGCACCAGGCCGCTGATGTTCACCGGCCTGCTCCTTCAGGCCGGAGGCCTGGCCTGGATCGCGGCGATCTCGGCTCCCGACACGGCCTTCGGCCAGATGATCGTGCCGTTCATGATGGCCGGAACCGGCATGGCCCTGGTCTTCCCGACCGCCGCCGCCTCGGTCATGTCGTCGGTTCGCGAACGCGAACAGGGCAAGGCCTCGGGGTCGACCAACGCGATCCGCGAGATCGGTGGCGTGATGGGTGTCGCCGTGCTCTCCTCGGTCTTCGCCGCCAACGGCGGATTCGAGAGCCCCCAGGCCTTCAACGACGGGCTCGTCGCGGCCCTGCCGATAGCGGTCGCGGTCCTCACCATCGGGGCCTTCCTCGCCCTGCTGGTGCCGGGCAAGCCGAAGGCGAGCACCGAAACGATCACAACACAACCAGCCCCACAGGCAACCTGAACCCTCAAAAACCCGCTCCGGCAACGATTTCTAATGACTGTCATTAGAAATCGTTGCCGGAGCTTTGGTGTGGGCTTGGGTTAGGGCTCGATTACCTTGATTCCCAGTGCCGCGGCCCAGGTTCCGGCCATGTCGATGATGTCGGTCCACTCCATCGCGGCGCCGCGCAGGCTCTGGATGCCCTCGATGCCGGACAGGTCGCAACGCTGAAATTCACAGGCCTTCAGGGAAGCGCCCCTGAAATCGCACTCGGTCATCCGACAGTCACGGAAGACCACCGATTCGCACTGAGCGTCGAGCAGGCTGATCCCGCCGAGGTGGCAATCCTCGAAAAGCACCCTTTTCAGACGCGACATGCCGAACGATGAGAGGTCCAGGCGGCAGCCGCGAAAAGCCACGTCGTAGATCACGGAATCGGTCAGGGCGAGACCAGTGAGACGGCCACCCTCGAAGCTGACCCGGGTGAGATTGGCCCGGGCGGCCCGGGTGTTGGCCAGATCGACCCGCTTGAGCGCGAGGTCGTTCAAGTAGACGGCGTCGAAGGTGGACTCGCTCAGGCCGACCCCCTCGAGGGTGCCGGAGACCACGCTCATACCTCTCGCGACCTGTCCCGGCAGGGAGCAGTCTTCGGCCCGGAATTCGGAATAGGTGTCGTCGTGACCCAGGGCGAGTGGCGCCACGAGCGGATCGAGTTCCTCAGATGGCGGGATCTGCGGCGGGTGCGGTGACTGGGCACGAACCATGAGCCGACATTAGCCTGATCGGTCAGCTGCCCGTCGCCGAAAAATGCTGGTAGTCCTTGGTGCCGGGCCAGTTTCCGCCCCACTCCCAGCCCGCCCGTCCGAAAGCCTTCACGACACCGCCCCGCCGGTTGATCATGCCCTTTCGGTGTGGCCGCCGGTCGGCGAACGGAGCACCCGCCGGGGGTGACACATGCCCGGTGGTGGTCACGTACGGGTTCTCGATCGGGTTGACGTCGATCGCCCGCCCGTAGGCATGCTGGGACCACACCCCGGGCCGACCCGAGACCTCTCGGCAGTTGAAGGCCGAGGTGTTGTCGGCGTTCATCGAGCGGTGATCGTCGGCGCCGTAGGCATCGACCAGGCGCATCCGCCGGATCGCGAATCGCCGCTCGAAGAGCCGCCGCATCACTCCCATGATCTCCCGGCTCGCGTCGGCGTGGACCACCAGGTAGCCGCGCATCCGGCTGCCGTCGAAGCCCCAGTGCGCGACCCGGAGCAGGCGCAGGTTCCCGAGCGGCACCGGACATCCCCGGCGCCATGACTTTCCGGTCATCCGCTCGCGCAGATCGGCGTCGAGCCGCTCGATCGATCCCGCGAATCGCGGCTGATCCGAACCGGAGGGTGCCGCCGCCGACCGGCTGGGCAGAACGACGACAAGAACCATGAGCAGCACCACGGAGGCGGCGAGACAGGCCGGCGCCAGGCGCTTGGAAGTCCGAATGACGGGGATCGATTCCACCCACAGAGCGTAGTGGCGGCGAACGACATCGCCGGGGGAGTAGCGTAATCACAGCCGCCTTGACCGCCGAAACCGAAACCGAAGCAGAGGAGAAGCCGCAGCCACGACGCATGGTCGTGATCGGCGGCCTGATGCTGGTGATGCTGCTGGCCGCTCTCGACCAGACGATCGTCTCGACCGCGCTGCCGACCATCGTCGGCGAGCTCGGCGGCCTGAATCACATCTCCTGGGTGGTGACCGCGTACCTGCTCGCGGTGACGATCGGCACCCCGCTCTACGGCAAGCTCGGCGACATGTACGGCCGCCGCGTTGTGATCATGGCGGCACTCACGATCTTCCTCATCGGCTCGGTGCTCTGCGGACTGGCCAACGGCATGACCGAACTGATCGCCTTCCGCGCCATCCAGGGCATCGGCGGAGGCGGCCTGATGGTCAGCGCCCAGGCCGGGATCGGGGATGTCGTCTCACCCCGTGAGCGCGGCCGCTTCATGGGGCTGTTCGGGGCGGTCTTCGGTGTCGCCAGCATCGGCGGGCCGCTGATCGGCGGATTCTTCACGACCCATATCTCGTGGCGCTGGATCTTCTACGTGAACATCCCGCTCGGCCTGGTCGCCCTGGTCGTTCTGGCCCTGACCTTCCCCAAGGTTCAGAACAGCGTCAAGCGCACGATCGACTACGCCGGGACCGTCCTGCTGGCGATCGGCCTGAGCTCGATCGTCCTGCTGACCACACTCGGCGGAACCACGTACGACTGGGCCTCCCCGGAGATCATCGGCATGGGAGTAGTCGGGGTTCTGGCCCTGATCGCCTTCGGCTTCGCCGAACGCCGCGCCCCGGAACCGATCCTGCCGCCCCACCTGTTCCGCAACCGGGTCTTCGTGGTCACCAGCGCCCTCGGGTTCGTGGTCGGCTTCGCGCTGTTCGGTTCGCTCACATATCTGCCCCTCTTCCAGCAGGTGGTGCGCGGCCTCGACCCGACCGAATCGGGGCTGCAGATGCTGCCCCTGATGGGCGGCCTCCTGATCGCCTCGATCGGCTCGGGACAGATCATCAGCCGGATCGGCCGTTACCGCATCTTCCCGATCCTAGGCACCGGGATCGCCTGCTTCGGCCTGTACCTGCTGTCCGGCATCGACAGTTCGATCGGTGCGGGCACGATGGCCCTGTACATGGCGATCCTCGGATTCGGCCTCGGCCTCGTGATGCAGGTTCTGGTGCTGGCGGTACAGAACGCGGTGAGCTACAGCGAGCTCGGTGTGGCCACCTCGGGGGCCACCCTGTTCCGCTCGATCGGCGGCTCGATGGGCACCGCCGTGCTGGGAGCGATCTTCGCCAACCGGCTGGCGACCGAACTGGCGGCGAAGCTCCCGGCCGGGGCGCCGTCCAACGCCGGTGGAGGATCGATCGATCCCGAACAGATCAAGCATCTGCCGGCGATGGTCCGGGACGGCTACATCGACGCTTTCACCAGCTCGCTGACCACGGTCTTCCTGGCCGCCTCGGGGGTTGTCGCCTTCGCCTTCCTGCTGGCCTGGCTGATTCCGGAGAGACCGCTGCGCAAGACGGTCGAGACCGCTGGGATCGGTGAGGCGTTCGCTTCACCGCGTTCGTCGCGCTCTCTCGACGAGGCGGTGCGGGAGCTGACGGTCATGATCGGGCGGGAGAAGACCAAGGATCTGATCCAGCAGGTCGCCGATCGTTCCGGGCTGGGGCTCACGGTCGGCGAGACCTGGCTGATGGGCCGCCTCCGGCGCGGGATCGAACTCGACCTGAACGCTCTGGCCGAAAAACACTCGGCCGACGTGGGGAGGCTGGAGACCGCTCGGAACGGACTCACCGAGAAGGGCCTGATCACGCTCGGCGCCGGCGATCACGCCGAGCTCACCGACAAGGGCCGGGCCGAGCTGAATGATCTCGCCGAGGCTCGCCACAAGGTGCTGGAGGATCTGGTCGCGGACTGGGGACCCGAGGCCGACGAGGAACTGGCCCCGGTCCTCGCCCGGCTCTCGGACGAGCTCGCGGCGACCGCGGACCCCGTACCGGCCTGACCGCCCACCCCGGTTCGGATCAGCGGGCGGTCCGGCGGACGAACCACTCGATCAGATCGGCGTAGCGGACCGGGGCGACCCGGACCATCAGGTCGAGCGCGACCGCGTCGGCACCGATCCGGATGCGCGGGTCGCCCCGTTCTATGCCGCGATGGATGATCCGCGCGGCCTTCTCCGGAGTGGTCCTGGCGAGTGCCGCGAAACGTTCGGCCGCGACATCCCGGTCCCGGTTGCCGGCATCGTCGACATGGAACCGGGAGTTGGCGACGATGTTCGTCTTGACCCCGCCGGGGTGAACCACGGCCGCGGCGACCCCGCTGCCGCGAAGCTCTGCACGTAGCGCCTCGGTGAAGCCGCGTACCGCGTGCTTGGAGGCGCAGTAGGCCGTGTGGTTCGGGAAGCCGAAGAGACCGAAGACGCTGGAGACGTTGACCAGGGTTCCCGACCCCTGCCCCAGGAGCAGCGGCAGGAAGGCGTGGGATCCGTTGACCACGCCACCGTAGTTGACGTTCATGACCCACTCGTCGTCCTCGACCGCCGCGTCGGCGAAGGGCTGGGAGGTAGCCACCCCGGCGTTGTTGATCACCGCGCCCAGGGGAGCGGGCGTCCACTCGGCGGCCGCGGCGGCGAAGGCCAGCATCGATTGACGGTCGCTGACGTCGAGTTCGCGGGCGAGCACCGGACCGGCCAGCAGCGACTCGGTCTCGGAAAGTCCCTCCCCATCGGCGTCGGCGATCGCCACCGGGCTCCCGGCCCGGGAAAGGCGGACCGCGAGGGCACGGCCGATCCCCGATGCGGCCCCGGTGACCACCACGGTCTTTCCGAGCAGCGGATTTCGCTTTCCGGCCATCAGGTTACCTTCGTTGCCACGGGAGTCTCGACGGCGGCCGGCCGGGACCCGAGCAGGTACTCACCAGGTTCCAGACGGGAGAGCCGTCGCCGGAAGCTGTGGGCGAAGGTCGGCCAGAGCGTCGAGTTCCTGCCGGTGCGGTCGAGGTACCAGCTGTCGCAGCCGCCCGAGGTCCAGACCGTGTTCCTTCCGAGCTCGTCGATCTCCTCGCGCCAGGCGTCCATGGACGCGGCGGTCGGCTCGATCGTCGCGGCCCGTCCCGGCCCGATCAGGCCGACGGCCTGGGTCACGAGGCCGACCTGGGCCTCGATCATGATCGTGACCGAGGTGTGCCCGAGCCCGGTGTTCGGCCCCATCAGCATGAAGAAGTTGGGGAACCCGTTGACCGTGGTGCCCAGATGGGCGTTGGGGCTGCCCTGCCACACCTCGTGCAGGGAGCGTCCGTCCCGGCCCCTGATCTGGTTTCCGATCGGCATGTCGGACACCTTGAAGCCGGTGCCGAGGATGATCACGTCGGCGGGCATCAGGGTGTCGTCCTCGGTCACGATGCCGTCGGCCCGGATCTCCCGGATCCCGGTGGTGACCAGTTCGACGTTGGGTTCGCTCAGCGAGCGGAGGTACTGGTTCGAGAGCAGGATGCGCTTACAGCCGATCGCGTAGCCGGGGGTGAGCTTGGCCCGCAGCTCGGGATCGGAAACCTGGTGATGCAGGTGCCGCCGGGCGATCTCCTCGCTTTTCCTGGCCATTCGCGGCCGGGTCATCGGCAGGGCGAACAGCTCCCGGGCCCAGTAGATCGCGGCGCGGACCGTCCGCTGAACCTGTGGAAACCTCCGGAACAGGCGATGCTCCAGTGCCGTGACCGGCCGGTCACGGCGGGGCATGATCCAGGGCGGCGTGCGCTGGAAGACGTTCAGCTGACCCACCTCTTTCTGGATCTCGGGAACGAACTGGATGGCGGAGGCACCGGTCCCGATCACCGCGACCGACTTCCCGCGCAGATCGACCCCGTGGTCCCATTCGGCCGAGTGGAAGGCCGGCCCGTCGAAGAGTTCCGCTCCGGGAATATCCGGGATCGAAGGCGTGCTGAGTCCGCCGACCGCGCTGATCAGGATGTCGGCGGTGCGGCTGCCCCGGCTCGTCTCGAGCCGCCAGAGGCCGGCCGTCTCGTCCCAGGCCGCTTCGACCAGGTTGTGATCTGTGCGGACCAGAGGGGTCACCCCGTACTGGTCGGCGACGCGCCTCAGATAGTCACGGATCTCCGGCTGTGGCGAGAAGGCCCGGCTCCAGTTCGGGTTGGGAGCGAACGAGAACGAGTAGAGGTGCGAGGGGACGTCGCAGGCACAGCCCGGATAGTCGTTGTCCCTCCAGGTGCCACCGACCTCCCCCGAGCGTTCGTAGAGCACGAGGTCGGTCTCGCCCTTCCGGCGCAGTTCGACCGCGGCCGCGATGCCGGAGAAGCCGGTCCCGACGATGGCGATGCGGTGGTGTTCAGAGGTCTGCGATCCCATGAGATTCCGTTTCAGTACCAGACGTTACTGATACGGTACCAGACAGTACTCCATGCCTCCGAAACCAGCGCAAGAAGAGCCGGTCCGCGCCTCGATCATGGAGGGCCTGGTCGGATGCGTGGCCGCCCGGGGCTACGCCTCGGTCACCATCAACGACATCGTCGATGCCGCCCACGTCTCCAAGTCCACCTTCTACGCACAGTTCACCGGCAAGGAGGACTGCTTCCTGGCCGCCTACGAAGCTTCGGCCGACGCGGTCATGGCCGTGATCGTCGAGGCGGCCGACCAGGATCTGGCCTACGACGAACTGGTGCTGGCGGCGACCACGGCCTACCTGGAACGGATCGCCGGCGACGAGATCCACGCCCGCACCTTCATCCTCGAAGTGCTGGCCGCCGGCCCGGCCGCTCTCGGCATGCGCCACGCCGTCAACCGCCGCTTCGCCGACGTCCTGCGGAGATTGGTCGACGAAAGTGAAGAGGAGCGGGTCGGGGCCCTCTCCCCCGCGGCGGCCCTGATGGTGGTCGGCGGCGCGAACGAGCTCGTGCTCTCGGCCATCGTCGAGGACCGGCTGGACGAGCTGCCCGCGCTCGCGCCGACCGTTTCGGCGGCATTGCTGGCCGCGGTGACCACCGCCGAAAGCTGAGCCTCGCTCGGGTTCGGCCCGGACCCGATGGGCAGTACCCTTGAGATCTTGTCCGAGATGACTTTCGATCAGGCCCTTGCCGCCATCCTCGCCATGGTCGGCCAATCGGTCGACGTCCATGTGCTCGACGCGGGCGAGAATCCACAGCTGGTCGCGGCTTTCGGCGGCAAGCTCGAAGCGGGCTACTCACTGACCGGCGGCGAACCGACCGACGAGGAGGCGATATTCGTCCGCCTGGTCTCCGGTGGCGAGGACGTCTCGTCGCTCAACCTCAACCGTGAGCTCTATCGCGGCGGCATGATCCACCCCGATGGCGGGATCACGATGCACTCGGGCAGCGTCGATCTGATGATCTCGCTCCGAGCCGCCTGAATCAGGCCAGGGTGGAGACGATGGGGCCCCGGGAAGGGTGGCGGACGTTTCCACCCCCGGGTGGGTTGGGCCGCCGCGGGGATGTTGCGGCGCGTGTAACCACGGAAAC